>Ga0209700_101348_pt1 | contig 50516 bp, 44 predicted proteins | sample SiratroredBW_FD_187528 | JGI IMG/M metagenome (GOLD analysis project Ga0209700, IMG submission 187528) | Root nodule microbial communities of legume samples collected from California, USA - Siratro red BW (SPAdes) (version 2) | ecosystem: Host-associated > Plants > Roots > Nodule | place: USA...
TTCAAAAAAAAAAAAAAAAAAAAAAAAAAAAAAAAAAAAAATCTCAAGAATCTTAGATGAGAATAAGATCTTATCTGAAAGAGATTTAAAATGCAATAAAATTGAAACACACTTATCTTAAGATAATCCCAATGAATTTAGTAACCGTCCTGATCTTTTCAGATAATCCTTAAGAATATCTCATTCTTAGGGAAATTTAAATACCATTAATTGTGGATGCCAAAACGTCTTAGGTAATTTAGCTTTAAAAAAATTAATGATAAAGAACAGTATCACTGCATGTGGAGTTGACAAAATGATGTATTTTATTGCTGTTGATTCCCTTAATTTTTTGAAAAAAAAAAAGTTTGAAAAATATTGATTAATACTGTACTTTTATAGCACATAAAATCCTTAATATAAATATTCTGATAATTAGAATAAAAATGAAAGCAAATGAATGATTGTACTAGGTGTTCGCTTCCCTTGTCTGGAAGTCGGGTCTAATCATTGGCTAAACATTGTCAAGCTCAAACCTCAATTTTCAGGATGCAATCAAAATTTCACTATCAAATTAACATGCTAACCAAAATTAACATTTAAATACAATTTTAGCATAATTGTGAATCCAGTATTATATCAAAAGTATCAAGAAAAATTTCTGATTGTCTATAAATGTCACATGGAAATAAATAAAGTAAAATGACATATACATAGAAATATTTGATACTGAAAATCACTTGAAAGATTTTAGTTAGAGCAATATATCATTTAATGATATATATTTATAACTTTTCTCTCTAATATTGGTGGCTCATGTTTAGCCTACTTAGCCTTATGGTTGGTGTCCTAGCTTGTGGACCAGATATAACTCTTAAAAATCTGAATTGCCTTTGCAAATCACTAATATATCAAATGTTTATAAGATAAGGGTGTCAACTATAATAAAATGGAATTATATACGTTAGCTATCTAAGTGTGAGTCTAAGTTCTATATTGAGTAGAAATGAGAAAGTTGAGCAACATATAAGAAAGAAGATCCACAAACCCAATGCCTTAAGGTTTTAGGTTGAAGGTGGTGTCATTTTCTTGTATGGGTTTGACTCAGTTCTCATTCTTGTGAGATCCCCCAGTGTTTATCCCCTCGAATAGTGTGAGTCTAAGTTCTACATTGAGTAGGAATGAGAAAGTTGAGCAACATATAAGAAAGAAGACCCACAAACCCAATGCCTTAAGGTTTTGAGATGAAGGTAGTGTCATTTCCTTGTATAGGTTTAACTCAGTTCTTATTCTTGTGAGATCCCAAGTGTTTACCCCTTCGAATTACCCAACAATATATATATATATATATATATATATATATATATATATTTATTTATTTATTTATTTAAAAAATGTAATATGAGTTAATATGCGTACCAGTGTAATTTGACATTTAGATTTCTTGATTAAAGTTTGTAGTTCGATTTTCCAGTAAGAAAGATATCGGTTGAGTGTTAAATAAATTTTACATATTTTTTAGTTAGACATTAAAATAGATATACCAAACTTGCTTAACCAGGGAATTGACATGATAACTTTTATAAAATTATATTTAACTTTTAATATTATGTCCGAAACCTCGAATCTTTTAATATAGTTAGTCTAAATGGTATTCTTTTTCATCTCCTCTTTTATATATGGATGCTACTTTAATTTTTTTTAAAGGATTAATAAATGCAATCTTTCTGGCATGATGCAATCTCTTCATATTTAGGGAAGATATGGTATCAGATAAATGGTTAAATCTTAATAAAAGTGATTTTTTGAGAGTACTTTTAATTATCTAAGTGTCATGTTATATCTAAATTTAATAAATAATTTGTTTGATTTTTTCTGTGTTTAAATAATTAAATTTAAAATATACTTATATATATATAAAATCATATTAAAGATAAAGTATTCAGTCTAATCTAATAAACATAAGTTGTGCATCTGAATAAATGTAAAAGTTGTTTAAAATGTATTTTATTTGATATACACAGGTTTTAAGTATTTCATAATATGTGTTGAATTTTAATAATATTTATTTTACTTTATATTTGTTTGCAAAAATTATATAATTTTCTATTCTTTTAAGAAGATCTCATTACGTCTTGCTAATATCAAAATCTTTTGAAAAATGTGTTAAAGTTGTTTGAAACAAACTTTTTTAAAAAAAACAAATATTATTAAATATTATTGTTATGAAGTCAATCATTATGTTAAGTTTGTGTTTTGTTCAAAAGATAGAAGACAGAAATAAGATATCTATTTAGGTCTTGTAATTTTAATTTGCTCTGGCTAAAGAAGCTACATGCATTTAATGTTGAGTCAAAAACATTTAATGTGTCTTGAAGTTTTAAACATTTTTAGACATAAGAAAAAGTAGTAGCAAAAGAAAACAAGACCCTCACAATAACTATGAACGGTGGTTATAAAATTCGAAGTTAGAATATGATATTGCTTTGATTTGATACTCTTTTTGTTGTACTCAAATTATTTTGTGATTTTTTATAGGTAGGTAGATGAAATGTCTTTCTAGATATGTCAATTTTGTCTTTAGATTTATAACATTTACCGTGAAGAAAATCTATGTGCTTTCTTCTACCATTAGTTTCGATTTTTTTCTAGAATCAATATCAACTCCTGAACTTTAGATTTGTTTAGCTATTTTCTTAGAAATTTGTTGTCTTTTCTTTACATATATTTGATTTGGTATTTTTGTGCTTTTGTAATAGATTTTTCTAATTTTATATATGTTTTTTTTATATGAAGATATATGGTTATAAACCTTTGGATATAAACCTATCACTTAAGATAGCAATGTCCAAAATAATGCATAACATTAAATAGTTTTTAAAAAGTTTTAAAAAATTACAACACTATAATCAAAATTAACCCTTAAAAATAATCCGTAATTAAAAATATAAACAAATTACTTAAACTAAATCTAATAGATACGTCAATCCTTAGATCACAATCCAAAATTATGATTAACTTTCCACAAATAAAATATTTTTCCCGAGCATGACTGAAAATCATATATTTCTTTTGCATTTTTAGAAAATGTATCAATAAACTATGTTTGTTTGTTTTGCATCTTTCTTTTGTTCTGCGAACAGTAGAAAATATCACTGTTCAACATCTAAATGTACAAATTTACACCACTTTCTCGATTTAGTTTTACTTAAACCAAATATTAAATGTGTTTTAGGTGAATTTTCTCTTTGACAAATATTTGTAAAAAATAAAGACACATTTATTTTGAAGATATTTTATCCTTTATGGCATATGCTTAGTCATGTTAAATTATTATAAATTATAAATTGAATGTGAATGTTCACAAACATCTCTATTGATGAAGATATTACTCTAAATAAGATTTACTCAAGGTTTAAAAAAAATAACAAAAGAAATAAAAAATGTGTAAATTAAATTATAAAAAAGAATAAAAAAACAATAAAAGTGCTTAAAATAAATTATTGAAACAAATAAATTAAAAAAATAGAAGAAAATCATAAAGTACTTGAATCTAATTAATTGAAATTCAACGATTGAGAATATCATCCTAACTAGTCCCCATGATTAAACTTTTAAGCGGATGTGTACTATTTTCAACACTACACAACTACTTATTTAAATTCAATCATTTAATTCTAATTATTCAAAACTTCCTCATATTGATGAACATAATATCAGTTATCAAAATAAAACAAATATTAAGGACGTTAATAATTTCTCATGCAAACAAATTCATAACGCTTTTTACAACATAACATAACATCCATATTGGGTAAATAATTTAGTTAAATATGTATTAACATATTTTTTACTTTTAATATAATACAAAATTACAATTTTGATACAAAAATTTTAAATTTATTAATTTTGTTTGAAATAATTAAATACGTGTTTGGTATTTATAATTGTCACATATATTTATTAGAGAAAAAATTAAGGTAAATATATAATTAACCTTGAAAGGGATCTTTTATTTTTTGTTTTTTCTTTATAAATTTAAAATAATTTTTAATAATTCCTTCAATGACTAATGTTATTATTAACACGTATTTACTTATTACTCATTAATAAAGTTCAAATAAAAAATTAATATAATCAAAGTATTGTTCTATTAAGAGTTTAATTTTTTTTATTATACTAAAAATAAAATATACTAATCCTTATCATACTACTATTTACTTTCCTATATTTAATTCATAAATTATCAGTTCCTCACCTTAAAATATTATGTTAAAGAAAAATGTTGAAGATTAGGTTAACTTAGAGGAATAGCACATGGGACGACGGAGTCACCTAAACCGAAGCAGAGAAAAGTCCGATAAATACGATAACGGAGCGTAAATATGAGGAAATCATTGGTCACTATTATTATTATTACTTTTTAATTTTTATCTTGTGTGTGTGTGTGGCACCACAAACTTTTGTCACACGCACGTTCCCACTTGGTAGGAATTAGGAAACGAACGGACATTATACGATGAGGACAACTTTTCCGTATGTACGTGTTTGTTCTGTTCCTTCTACAACAACAATAATGTATGTCTACTCTTCTCTCTCTCAAATACCATTTTTTTTTTAACATATACCTTCAAATCTTCCTCATTTACTTCTTCATCTTTCTTCTTCCTTCCCACATGCCATTAAAATAACACACTACATCATATGTTATTTTTTTTAACTCATCACTGGAATAATCAAAACTATTATATCACAACTAGTAATTAACACATTTTTTTATCTAAAAAAATATATATTTTTTAGCATAACTGAGGATATCGAGGTGAGATTCTAGGAAAAAAAAATCCCTGTAATATTTATCATTATTTTATTGTCACTAAAAAAATACAAAAATTATATAAATCTAAAATATCTAATCAAAATAAACCTAATAGTTGCTATAGTTAAAAATAAATTCTAAAAGGAAAATAATTTTTTAGATTCATACTAACATTTTTTACGTTAATCTTATGTTATAAATTTGAATGTTGGAATATTTTGTACGTGTCCGAGCTCAGATAACGATAAATAATTCCTCGTTCGATGAAACAATTGTAATTAGAAAATATTTTACCAATAATTAACAAACGTTGAAGTAAAACGTGTTTTTCTTTTTTTTTTTGGAAAATTTCTTATTGCGTAAAGATATGTTTATTTAAAACACAAAATACCAATGCCTAAGCTTACGTTTGTCTGTCTGGGTAAAAAATATGTAGTTAATGCATTTGTACCGAGCGAAGACTGAATATAGTAATAATAAAAGGTGAATTCAGTTCACAATGGTAGTAGATCCGTGAAGCTAACATATACATCTAAAATAAAATAAAATAAAAAATTATAACCACGCTTCTTTTTTCAAATTTTTTTTTTTTTTAACGTGAATTGAATTAATTTTTTTTTATCTTAAAGGGACACATTTTTAATTATTTATTACAATGTTGCTACACTTTGAAAAGTCGAAAATTGATAATAGATTTCAAAACGCTAATCTAAAATAAAATGAAAATTTATATTTTAAAACAGGAATTTATACTTATTTTTAATTTTAAAAAAAGCATGCGTTGATACAAGATTTTTATAACTATTTTTACTAAATTCATTTTTGAAATGTTATATTTTTTAAATTTATTTTCTTACCAACATCTCCTTTAAAAAAACAACCAGAGTCGTGTTTAAATTACATGATTTTATTATAAAAGCAAAAAAATATATTTTTAATCCTTATATATATATATATATATATATATATATATATATATATATATATATATATATATAATCTTGTTAAACTATTTAGATAAGATTTTTGTTGTTTATAGTATTTTATTTAAATTCAACAAGATTATATGTTATAAAAATTTGTAATATAAAATATTTAATGATTTTATCAATACCTAATCTTGTTAGAAAATCACTCCTAATACCTTTAATACTGTTTTTTCTCAATTATATTTTTAATTTAAAAAAAACTCAAACTTGATACTCAAAGAATCTAAACTTAGTTAGATTTAAAAAACTCCAGTGATATATTTGAATCTTTTAACATGGATGATGCAAACTTTAAACCAACGCGTTTGTTAGCGATACTTCTTTGACTCGTGTAGAAAAATTCCCCTCTAACTTTGTTCCATGACTTTTTTTATGTTAGAAGGCATATATATTTCAAAAAATGTTCTCAATTATCTAGAAAGTGCTCAATTATCTAGAAAGTAATCAAGTTCAGATTGGATTTGATGACGTGAGTGAAGTTAATTAAAATTAAGATGATATATTTAAATAATGAGTTGTGAAACTCAACCACACTCAACAAGTGAATTAATTATATTTTGATATTCTTAACCCTAGTAATCTGAGTAAATTCATTTAGTATAAACATTTAGAAAGCGCATTTTAACATCAAATACTTGTTTTCATTGTATTTGAAACTTAAAAGTAATTTTTTCCATAAACAAATGTACAAGTAAAAAATATTTTAGAAAAGTTGATATGAAAAGATTTCTACTACTTTTGTTTATAAATGAATCAATTTTAATTTATAAAAAAATATTTTATTTTTCAATTCTAGAAATGTTACGAAAGAATTTATCAAAACATAAAATATTTGCTCACTTTCTTAAAATTCGAACCTAAATGTTGTTTAGGATCTAAAACCTGTTTCAATATAATGGTCTTACTAAGTGAGTTATGAATATAACTAATGAGTCTTAATAAACTATTATTATTATTATTATTAATAATAAAGAATGGTTGCTTTTATTAATCTGACAAAAGGAGAGGATCTAAATCCTACAGTTATCCAAAATTGTTTTAGGATGAGATTACCCACAGAATTAATTACTTTAGAGTTGCAACTAAATATAAATGAACAAGACAAGGGAACCATAGCTCAAACAAATTCACCACTTAAATATTACCATCTTTACAACAAGGAGGAGACATGCAAAATATATATATATATATATATATATTATGATGTCCTATTATTGAAAAATTTGGTGAGATTATTATTATGTAGAATTGAGGGTCCACCTAAGAATGCCGGTAAGGATAGACCCACGGTCTGTGGCACCATGGTTTTATCAAACTATTCCGTGTGAGTCCCTGCTAAGGGCAAGGACTTCTCCGTACACAATAATTATAGTAATAATATTATTATTATTAATATTATTTTGATATGCAATTTGTTTACCCAGCCGATCCATTATTTACTCACTACCCCCTTTTCTCAAAGTATCCTTATATGTAACCTCATCCACAATGACAGTATGATTCAACACAAGAGGGTGGCCCCAAGAGTCTTTGAATGGATCAATAAATGGCTAGGATTGTTACATAGGCAGAGTCTATAATGCATCACAAGGGTTGTCTAAATCTGTACCTTGAACCTTCCAAGTCATTCTAAGAACTTTCATTTTGGACAATGAATGCACACAACAAACACGAGAAACCACCCTCCTCCCACTTGAACGAACCAACGAAGCGTCCATGTAATTGGAAGCAGAGAGAGAATTGAAAATTAGAGATTTTTGTGTTTCTTATTTTGTGGGTGTTTTGTTTTATTTTGGAGAGAAGATAGTAGGGTTGAACCTGGCTAATAAGACAAAGCGGAACTTGGGAGGGACGAATGAGATGAAGGCAAGTGGGGACAAATGAAGGAGGGTAAGACTTTGTTGTTGGATGAGCATGTCCCTTCTTCAATGCCTATCCATGCCTCCAATAAAACTCTAACCCCACGACCCATCCAAGTGGAGGCAAAATAATCCCTTCACCAAGTCACCCCCCTCTCTCTCTCTTTCTCTTTCACTTTCCCTTTTCACTATATATTATGTTTACCCAGATTCTCCCCATAAAACCAACAACAAATAATAGAGTGGATCAGCCATATATTTCCCTATGCTTAAATAAATAAATAGAATTGAGATAACAGAAACTAAAGAGTTGTGCACAGTAGCACCAACGTTCAGGGGGGATGAACTTCACTAATTCCAGGTCCACCCTCCTCATGTGAACCCCATCAACTTGATCATAAAGTAGGACCCACCTCACATACAAAGCCCACAACTCAAACATAACACTCAGTCATAACATTACATACCCTCTAACACATCACCCTTCTCCACTCATCACAACACAACACAACCCAACCCAGCCAAGACCCACCACCCTCTTCTCCTTTTTACCCCTTCCCATTCCTTACAGTCCCCACTTTCACACCATGAATCTTCCTAGTCCCTCCCATCCCAGTTGACCCACCCCCCACACTCTCTCTCCCTCTCTCTTCAATTTACAACATTATTGTTGAACACAAACTATGCAACTAGTTATTAATATCACACCTCATCATTAATAAATTGTCCCAACTAAGCATATTTCCTTTTCCACTTAGGATAATATTAAAATAACACATTTACTAGGGACAGTTTCCTTCTCTATATATTACCTCCTCAAACAACCCCTATTCCCACCCAAACACATCTCTCCTGCTACCTCTTAGTCAAACAAACTAACAAACCATCCTTCTTCTCTTCTCTCTTTCTCCCTCCCTCTCTCTCTCTATCTCTCACTTAAAATCCATACAAACTAATTACCACCAAAGAATGGACTGCATGGATGAGAGTACCACCACTGAATCACTCTCCATAAGCCTTTCTCCGACCATCTCATCGGAGGAGAAGCAACTTTTGTCTTCTCCGATACTTTCATCCAAGACTCCTTCTCCTCCTCCGCCGTCCAACACCTTGTGCCGCGTCGGCAGCGGCGCCAGCGCAATCGTAGATCCTGACGGCGGCAGCGGGAACACCGAGGCCGAGTCTAGGAAGCTTCCGTCGTCCAAGTACAAAGGCGTCGTGCCGCAGCCGAATGGACGCTGGGGCGCGCAGATTTACGAGAAGCACCAGCGCGTGTGGCTCGGGACCTTCAACGAGGAAGACGAGGCGGCCAGGGCCTACGACATCGCCGCGCAGCGCTTCCGCGGCAAGGACGCGGTCACTAACTTCAAGCCGGTCTCCGGCGGTGCCGGAGACGGCGAGGAGGACGACGGCGAGGCCGAGTTTCTCAGCTCGCATTCCAAGTCGGAAATCGTCGACATGCTCAGGAAACACACGTACAATGACGAGCTGGAGCAGAGCAAGCGCAGCCGCGGAGTGGTTAGGCGGCGCGGCGGAGGCGCCGGTGCCGGAACCGGGAACTCGATCTCGGGCGCGTGTTTTGTGAAGGCGCGTGAGCAGCTGTTCGAGAAGGCGGTTACGCCGAGCGACGTGGGGAAGTTGAACCGGTTGGTGATCCCGAAGCAGCAAGCGGAGAAGCACTTTCCGTTACAGAGCGTTAACGGCGTTAGCGCGACGGCAGCGAAGGGCGTTTTGTTGAACTTCGAAGACGTTGGGGGGAAAGTGTGGCGGTTCCGCTACTCGTATTGGAATAGTAGCCAGAGTTACGTTTTGACCAAGGGTTGGAGCCGGTTCGTTAAAGAAAAGAATCTGAAAGCCGGTGACACAGTTTGCTTTCACCGGTCCACTGGACCGGACAAGCAGCTTTATATCGATTGGAAGGCGCGGAATAATAACGTTAACGAGGTTGGGTTGTTCGGACCGGTCGGACCGGTGGTTGAGCCGATTCAGATGGTTCGGCTCTTCGGCGTTAACATTTTGAAACTACCCGGTTCGGAGCCTAATAATAACAATAATGCGAGCGGAACTATTCCCGGGTTCTGCAATGGCAAGAGAAGAGAAATGGAACTGTTTTCGTTAGAGTGTAGCAAGAAACCTAAGATTATCGGTGCTTTGTAACATTACGTTAGAAACTTCGTTTTTGTTTTTATTTTTGTTTTTTCTTTTGAGACTGATGAAAGGAAGAAGGTACAAGAACGGCGGTGTAGAGGCAAGTTGCAAAAGGTGGATTGTATATTACTTAATTAGACGCTGAAATTAGGTGTAATGTGACAAAACTGTACAAGGGAAAAGGGAGTTTTAAGGGAAAAGGGGGTTTTAAGAGGGGGGGAGAAGAAAAAAAAAAGAAGAAGAAAGGATAACTGTTTAATTGTACATGTTGAATCGTTTGAATGATGATTATGTTGATGGCATCTGATGTTGTTTCTTTTTCTTTTTTTTTTATTTGGTTTGTGGGGGTGAGGGAAATATGGGTCATAGGTTTCCGAAAATATCCGTGTTGACACGCAAAACACAAGTTTTTTGTTGGTGAATGAAAAGTATGATGGTTAGAGGGGTTTGTGATTTGGAAACTAATTAATTTTGGTGGGGTGCATTTTGGGTAATCATCATAATGAGGTGTTTTGGCAGGTTGTGAGAATTGCATATGCATAAAAAATGGAAAAAGAAAATAGAGAGGAAAGAGGAGAGGGGGACCCTTGGCTAAGAAATTGTGAACAAGTTGATAATGAGACATTTGTCCAATAAAGAAAGAGGCTTGTTGGCAAGTGGGTATGGTGATTGTGTTGTGTACACTGTACATTCCCTCATTGCTTCTAATCTTAAAAACCCTTCCCAGTACGTCGCTTTTGGAACGGTCAACTTTACATGAAGCTTTGTTTGTGGCATAATTCGGCACTACACTGCAGAATCTGGAACTCAGATTTTGCATGAGACATGTTATTGCGAATACCAATATCATTTTGAGAATCACGATTCCACGCATATGCTCCAAATCAACTTCATCATATGCATATCACTTCCCCGTTACTCCAAATTCTACATATTTTATCTAAACCATTCTTCACTGTTAACCATTTTCACATTTAAATTACCTTCTTTCTTACTCTTAACCACCCTTTTATGTTCTTATCCCCTCGTCAAATTTCGGAAAGAATAATGTTGACAGGTATCGGATAACTTATCCTTATTCCTTTAATACACAACATATTCTTCTGTTTTTGTTCTTCATTCTATTCTCAACGTGCTTCGGAATCAATGAACTTTTAGTACAGTTTTTCTCTTTTGGTGTTGGCATATTGCTTACAAGATTAGGAGTAAATGTTACAGTGCACTATTCTAAATTTGTTAAGGGTATAAACTTAGTTCATATATATAAATGATAATTACCAACATATATAATGGAATATATTTATTCATGTTTTTTTTAAATCTTCCCTCCTTTTCTTTAAATATTTTTTTTCAGGTTTTCAACTCACAACTTTAGTTTCAGATTATTAGAGAACACAAGAATAATCATGGATTTGTTATTTTAAAGAAACTAAACTCAACACTACGCTAAATATGCATAATTGTGTTGTTGTAGAGATTATATACAGATGTTAATAATAGTTCATTGTGCCTTGCTTCTTTTAAGAAAATTTCAAAGCATCTCAATGGTCAAATCACTATCTACAAGTTGACATCGAATCCAAAGGGACCAAATTAATTTTCGATATTATTCTTTTCGTAAACTATACTATATACATTTATGATTCATCATATGCATGGAGCTCTATGGTTGTACAAATATAGGTTTCCTAGCATACAATTAGCTACCTTTTCAGTTTATTATTTCTTTCAAAAATATCCTCACACAAATCAACAGTGAAATTTAGGTTTGAATGTGAGGTTTAATCAGTTAACTAGTGTAATATTTAATTGAGTCTAAGCTGTTTTTTTTTTTTTTTTTTTTTCTATAGTGAATGGACCGAACTTGTTCAACATACCTATAGTTAAAAGCAAGGAATAAATAATAACCTGAAACAAAATATATTAAGGTTCTTCATTCTTACAAGTTGTGTGTGAATTAAGAACACTATATATTGTTTGAATAAATGCACCTAATAAAAACAATTTCAGATGCCATTACAACTACATTACCATCATTACTGTGAGAAAATTAACAATAAAGATTTACGAATATGTTGATTAGTTTGTGGGCATTATTCTATTCATCTCACACTACAATAACATGTTATTGCAGTTGACAAAATATATGATCAGTTAGCACCCAAGTATCTTCCTAGTTAGCAACGTTGACAATGTTTTTGCCTAAAATTTTCGTTGACAAGGTTTTTGTCAAACCCTAGATTATGAATAAGCACCTACGTCATTTTTTGTAGTTGACAATGTTGCAACGTTTATATTAATTTCTAACATGGAAGTTTTCTTACTATTAGTATATCATAATACAAAAATTGTTATAAGCTGAAATTTATTTTAAATTGTTACTAATTATAAATTTAATTTGCCAGCACCTTCCTTACAGTTTCCACTCAAGCAGATCACGGGACCCTTAACAAATGTCCTCTTGTTTTTATTAGAATTTTTAATGACTTAATTCTGCAGCATATGTCCTGCCACATGTTGCATAACATCATGCTATGAAAATTGTTCATTTGAAATTGTTTCTTTGAATTGGGAAGCACAACACATGATTAATAATTATACAATTCTCAACTACCTTCAAGAACAGCACATATTAATAAAGAAATCTAAATATAAAAATAAATCCATCTCAGAGTTATATATTTTTAACATCTTTCTATTAAAACGTGCTACTATAGCATAAGGTTTAAGGTTCAAAATATTTAATAAGAATAAAAAAATATTTTTTATTTTAAAAATAATTAAATTTTCAATTTAAAGTAAAAGTTTATAAAACTCTTATTAGAACGAAAGTTACAAGAAAAGTAAAATTATGGAAATTATATTAAGATTTTATATTATAACTCTTGTAACAATAATATCTCGTACTTAATATATATATATTAAAAAATATTAATGTTCTAGTAATTATAACCTGTGCTTATGTTTCTTAAATTCTTAAACGAAGTGAATCAAATGGGTGTCTAGATGCAAGGAGTGTTCATATATTAAATGACAGTTAGAATAACTCATTTTTCTAACTTTGGTGTGCAGATGCAAGGAAAAATGATAGAAAACTCACGTGCTTAGTACATCATTTTGATAATTTTTTTATAAAATAAAGAAATAAATGAGTTTTTCATATAAATGTTCCTATTATAGATAATTTATAAAAAAATGGTCTCATAATTCTTTTACTTCATATTTTCCTCTTTTAAAAATTTTCACGAAGTTTGTTTTTATGGTGGTTATAATATTATTTTGGATCATGTTGCTAATCAAAGTAAACCAAAATTTTGCACAACAACTTTATGAGACCGTGAGAAAAAGTTGGTAAAATTTTTCAATTTAGAAAGTGTTTATTTCATTGTTTCCTTAAAAGTCAGAACTGATTGGCCAAGTTAAATATGCTAGTAGTCTGACTACATATCCAATTGAGAAAATAAATTATGCAAACATAAACTCATTTAATTATAAATTATTGTATATGGTAATTTTATTAACTTTGTAATAATTATTTTATAAATTTTATTAATTTAATTTTTAATATTATATATTGTATTGATAGTAATATTCATGCTTTGACCATAAATTAACACAAGTATGGAGAGAGGAATTCGACTCAAAGGGGCCAATAAAAAAATTAATAAAAAGAATTTTAATATACATGCATAATTTTTTAATTTATTAATAATTTCTTATAAATAAAAATATATAATTACTGAGTAAGAAATAACATTACCTAATTTCGTCATTTTTATAAAAATATAACTAAAAGATATGTTTTTCCTCTTAATTATAACAAATATAGACTAATTTTTAAATATATTCAATTATATATTGCTTTTTATTCCTTAACTTATTATGAATTTTATTAATGAGATACTTTAGTATTTGTAACACACATAGAAGAAGAGTACGATAGAAGATGCGTGACTTAGGAATTGGTTAAAAACGCAAAACAGAGGGGTGTGTATTGTTTAGTAAAATTCTTCTTCCTGCTTCATTCACATCTTTTCTCTTTAGAATCGGTTACAGTACTGGTATTGAAGTAAATCCCTCCGTGCGGATCTTCGAATTTGTGAGATTACAGTAGCTGGATGCTACAATTGATGACAACTTGAATTTTCTACAGAAGATTGGTTATAATAGTGTCATTGAGTCAGTGGCGGATAACATGATCCGCTATTAACAAATTGATGGAGCAGTCCGACGACTTTAATGAGCAACTCGCTGCAATTACCCAATCATTAACATCTCTACAAGTGCAATTGACACAAAAGGTAGAAAACAATTCCCGACATTTAGCTTCAACATTTGCTGCTCCACCTACTGAGATTCAATTTTGGAGAGAACATAGCTTTTGTTACACTTATGATGAAAAATTCACTCCTGTTCACAAATGTGCTTCTAAGCATTATTTTCTTATTCAATCTGTGAAATAATTTTTTATCTGATATGGATCCTCCACTCACTATTTTTGTTAATGCTGAAGTGCCCTCCTCTGATGATTCTCATGTGACAACACCACTCCAACTATCTTACAATGCTTTAATAGGTATTCCAACTCGTATATTCATTCATTTCTCTGGACATGTGAATGGTAGACAAATTCGTATTTTGATGGATGATGGCAGTTTAGATAACTTCATCGATCCTTATCTGGTTCAGCGACTTGTTATTCCTTCATATAGGATACCTCAATTCCAAGTTCAAGTAGGCAGTGGTGAACTACTACAATGTGATGGAGAGGTTCTAAATTTACTTGTCAAGATTCAAAACCATATTTTATCAGTATATGTCGTTGTGTTACCTATTTCTAGGAGGAATTGCTTTTGGGTTATATTTTGTTTGAGACTTTAGATACACATTTGGTAAACTATAAGCAAAAATTTATCACTCTTCTGCATGAGGACAAATTAGTTACTCTACATGGTGACACAATCTAATGATAGAACAATCTCAATTTCACCAATTTAAAATACTGCAATCTACTAAGGTCATCTTAGCATTATATACATTGCAGTTGCTTCCCAGGCTGATCCTATTGTCTTCCATCAACAATTATCACCCTCCGTTTCACTTGTATTGACATTGTTACTCGAGGCTTATCAAGATGTATTCCAATCACCACAAGGCTTGCCACCCCCACGCTTGCAGGACCATGCCATTCCCTTGCTTCCTCATACCATTCCTATTAAAATTCATCCATACAGATATCCCCACAACCAAAAGGCTGAAATTGAACAGTTGGTTGCTACTATGTTGGATGATGGAGTGATTCAACCAAGCACAAGCCCATTTTCCTCACCTATGTTATTGGTTAAAAAGAAAATGACACTTGGCGATTTTGTAATGATTATAGAGCTTTGAACGCTGCAACTATTAATGATTCATTTTCTATACCTACAATTGACGAGTTGTTCGATGAGTTATTTGGTGAATAATTTTTTTCCAAACTGGATTTACACTTGGGATATCACCAAATTTGAGTTTAACAAGAAGACTATTTCAAGACTGCTTTTAGAACTCATCAAGGCTTGTATGAATGAAGAGTAATGTCCTTTGACTTAACCAATGCCCCAACCACATTTCAGAGCCTCATGAACTCTATATTTGCCTAGGTCTTGAGGAAGTTTGTGTTGTTTTTTCTTTTTTTATGACATTTTAATTTACAATCCTGATTGGCCATCTCATATAACTCATATGAGGCATGTTTTAACACTTTTGTGCCTACACAAATTGTTTGTCATACTATCCAAGTATGCATTTGGTCAATCTCACATGAAATACTTAGGTCATATTGTGGTTAGTGATGGGGTCAGAGTGGATACCCAAAAGATTGAAGCTATCATCCAATGACTTACACTCTCTTCCATTCGCCAATTGAAAGCTTTTTTGGGTTTAGCCAGATACTATCCCAAATTCATAAAAAATTTTGTAGCAGTAGCAACACTTTTGACAGATTTGTTAAAAAATGAGGTTTTTAAGTAGTCTGATAGTACCAATGTAGCTTTTCAGCTGCTAAAGCAGGCACTTGTTCAAACACCTATGTTGGCTCATCCCAATTTTACACAACTTTATGTTAGAAACATATGCTTCTAGTGCTGGTATAGGTGCCATCCTTAGTCAAATTGGTCATCCTATTGCATATTTTTCAAAAATGCTCTCCCTTACAACTCAAAAATAGTATGCTTATGCTCGGGAGATACAGGCTATCATGGATGCAGTGACTAAATTTAGACATTACTTATTAGGCCATAAGTTTATTATAAGGACAAATCACAAAAGTCTAAAGGAACTGCAAGCACAAGTGATTTAAACACTAGACCAACAGACTTGGTTAGTTAAGTTAAGGTATGATTTTTTGATAGAATATAAAGCAGTCTAGGAGAACCAAGGTGTTGATGCCTTATCTAGAGTATTTTTTGTTGTGACAACTTTCACATGCTCCTAGATACCTCTTCTCCAGTAGAAACTGCAACAAATTAAGCCTATTGATGAATTCTCTCAAGCTGAGTTACAATTTGGTAGATTGACCATCAAAAAAGGGCTTCAGTTTTGGGATGATAAAGTGTTTATCCCTGCCAAATCTGTGTTAATACATACTCTTCTGCAAGAATTTCGTGATTCAGTTATGGCAGGTCATGTAGGATTTAAAAGAATCTCTCTCGACTGACAACTCAATTTTTTTGAAAGCATATGACTCGCACTGTCAAGGCTTATGTATGTGCTTGTTTAGTTTGCCAACAAGTCAAATACAATATCCAACCCCTTGTTGGTCTGTTACAGTCCTTTCCTATTCCTACTTACATTTGGCAGGATATTGATATGGACTTCATCACTGACCTTCCTTTATCATATGGTTATTTAGTGATATTTGTCATTGTGGATTGTCTCTCAAAATTTGCCTACTTTATTCCCTTACCAGCAGATTTTTAAGCTCCTAAAGTGGTTGATATCTTCCTTTAAATCGTGGTGAGTGATCATGGTCTTCCTCAGTCTATTGTTTCAAACGTGATAAGGTTTTCACCAACAAATTTCAGGAGCAGATTTGCAATCATCCCCAATCTGATGGTCAAACCGAAGTCTTAAATCGTTGTTTAGATATGTATCTGCAATGCTACACTTAAGCTAATCATAAGGACTGGTATCAACTTTTACCATGGTCAACTCAATGTTATAATACTTCACTGTATTCTGCTATTGACATGTCTCCCTATAGAGCTATGTTTGGCAAAGATCCACCGGCCTCAATTTGCTATGTAGTTTAATTAAGTGATACACCTGCTATACAAGAGCAGCTGCTAGCCCGTGATGTTCTCATAGACTCTTTAAATGTAACGTCAACCTGCAGAAAGCTTACGCATGAAGATACAAGCTGATCACCATAAACGAGATGTCAAATACATTATTGGTGACTTTGTTTATGTGCAATTATAGCCTTATCGAAAACACTCCCTACGCCTTATCAAAAATTAAAAAATTATCAATGAAATATTTTGGTTCTTTTCCTATAGTGGAGCGCATTGGTATAGTCGATTATAAGCTCCTCTTTCCTCCCTTAGCCCGAATTCATCTTGTGTTTCATGTCTCAATGTTGAAGAAATGTGAAGGCCAACCTCCCCTTGTTTGCATTTCTAAGCCACTGTTACTAAATGAGAAGGGTTATCCATTACAACCTCAATTCATCCTGGGTAATCGTATAATTATGAAGAATGATCAATGGAAAGAGGAGGTGTTAACCCAGTAACAAGGATTAGCCTTGGAAGAGGCTACTTGTTTCACAGACATCCACCGTCAATACCCTTACTTTAATCTTGAGGACAAGGTTTTATTCAATGGTGGAGACAATGATAACAACACACGTAGAAGAAGGAGTAGGACAACAGGACATGTGGCTCAAGAGTTGGTTAAAAAACAAAACGGATGAAGTGGTGGGGTGTGTATTGTCTGGTAAAACGAATGAACAATGTTGCTATTGGAGGAAATCCCTTCCTTATAGGTGTTCGGATTTGTGAGATTACAGTAGCTGGGTGCTGCAGTTGATGGCCACTTGAATTTTCTACATGAAATTGATTATAATAATTTTTCTATATTGTGTTCAAAACTGTGCATTTCACATATTGATTTTGAAACAAGAAAAGTATCCATATGTATGTGAGCCTAAATGAAATGATTATGTTAATTTTGTGGGTCTTATAATGGCTCATACATAAATATGAATATTTTGCCCACCAATTCAGTGTAATGATAGGGTTGCTAAGGTGAATGCATAATTTAATTTTGTAAATCTTACAATTTACTTCATATTAGTACTAAACATTTTCTCCTTAATTTCTTTCACTCAAAGCAATATTTCTTACATAAACAAATATATATATATATATATATATATATATATATATATATATATATATATATATATATATATATATATATAAAACACTAAGTCATTTGCTCATGTAGTAAATGTTGTCAAGGTTTACTTAACTTTAAACAACCTCTATAAGCAATTGTATTCGAGATGACATCAATTTAAGTGAATATCAAAGATGTAAAAATTATTAAGGAAGGTTAAATACTTAAAAGTAAAATTTAAATCTATGATATTATTGATTAAAATTAACTAATTAATTACTTTCATTCAAAAATTGTTTCGAATGTGTTAGCAACAGTGGGTTGCTGTGAAGATTTGATGAAGCCAACCATGTGAAGAAGTTCAAGACCATGTGATCATATGTGGACTGCATGAAGATTTCATGAAGATTGAAAGGCTCTGTCTAGAACTTAGGATTGTGTGTTGTGTGGCAAGTTTGATTCAAGTCAGCAATATAAGCATTCTCAATCAAGGATAAGGTCCATGTTTTCAAAACTGATTTAACTGAAGTTTTGAGAAATTACTAAAATCAGATTTTGAGTTTTGAACAATTGTTTTAGCTAACTGGAGAATAACAGTCGACTATTTGACAAAACAATCGACTGAATTTTACATGACAGTTGTCTATAAATAGTTGGCACGAAATTTTGGAACATAACGAAATCATTCTGAATCATTTTCAAATCAATGCTCTGAATTTTCCAAGAGAGAGAAAAAGTGCCCTAAAAGTTTTTGTGATCAAGATCAATCAAAAAGCTCTTCAAGAATTGTTTCCTTAATACTGCTGGAGCTTTGAATTGACTATTGTTGCTATACTGCTGATATGATCATATTGAATAAGCCTTCTATACCTTTTCTTTATTACTTTTGTAATTTGTTATATAGAAGTGCTTGCTTTGCTGAAACTGTGATAATTCTTTCATTGTACTGAAGTTTATTCTGCTGTGAGTTACCTGGGTTGGTAATTCTGTTTGTACAGTGAGTTATGTACAGGTTGTAACTTGCTGAGGGGATCAACAAGGGATTTTCTAGATTATACAGTGGATTCTGTATAAGTTCCTGATTTGCTATAGGTTTCAGCGGATTGTTTTCTGCGTGGAGTAGTGTATTCTTGCGGGTAGCAAGTGTTTGATTTTCTGTAAACTGATCTGGTTTGATCTTTTTATAGTGGAAATCCTTACAGTGGTGTAAGGGACTGGACGTAGCCCTTGAGGAAGGGTGAACCAGGATAAATCCTTGTGTCTTGATCTCTCCTGCTCTCTCTCTTGAATGTTCTTGATAAATCTTGTTTTTCTTAATTTTTCAGAATCGGTTAATCCTTGCTAATTGAATAGTTTCATTAACTTTCTGAAAACATTTTAAGTAACTTCTAAAAAACATATATTCTGTTTTAAACACAATCTACTCTTAATAGTTCTGAATTTGATCAATAACTAGTAAATTAGTTTTGTGTAAATCTGCAGTATTCGCAACTTACTGGGTTCACTGTTCATCAGTCAGTTTTTCCAGAAAAGTTAATCTTTCACAATTGTTGATTAAAGACAATTTTCATACACTAAACAGAGTTTGTATTGTTTGATAAAAAGTTCGTTAATCAGTAATTCATTACAAACTTGAATTTGATATAATTTTTCTTGAATTAATTTTCAAGAACTGTTTTTACTGTACACTATATTTTCAAGAACTGCTTTCTGGTTTCAGTTTATTGTATCTGGTTGACTGATATTGTACTGGAACTATTTTTGAACCTTTGCTGTTTGCTTTACATAACATCTTGAATAGTTTTCTATAAAAAGAATTCATTCTCTACATTAAAAAGATTCATTTGCGAAAAGTTTTCCAGTGTTCAATTCACCCCTTTCTTAAACTTGACCAAAACATATTTTACAGAATGTTAAGAAGTCTACTTAACTGTAAGTCAGTATCAGTGTTAGTTTTATGTCGGTCAAAAAATAGACTTTTCAGATGTGAAAATTATGATGTTTGCGTCAACTTTATAGGATTAACGCTATTAGCATGGGATTAACCATCACTAAGATTGATGTCCATCATTTAACATTTTTCATGTAATGTTGGTATGATAGAAGCAAAACTAATAAAAGTAAAATATTAAATAAAGTGTATCGTTAGTATAATTGACACATAGAACATTAAATATTTAAATATTGTGACTTATAGAGACGATCCATCCAACGCTACATTAAACATTAATTTATACATATCACCAATATATTGTGGTCTAGCCAACGCATGGTGTGAAAAAAAAGGTTGGAATTTCTATTTTACATTTGATTACTTGTTTAGTTGGACACAAAAGTAAGAGATAATATAAACTGATATGATATGAAACAAATTTTGATTAAATTATCAAATTAGAAATAATACAAACTGAAAGAACTTAATTAATCTTATAATAAGAAAGTCGTGAGGCAATGGTGTGTGCATTCCAATAAATTTATGAACATGCAGTCTTAGGTGTGAGCTACTTAATTCTTACATAATATTGAAAATTGTAAATGTGTGCATATCTAATCACATTCTCAATCATTTATGCTAACAGATCAACTATTATAGTTACACTTAACTCTATATGCATCTATCAATTTAGAGCAACTAAAATCCCTTTTATACTTTCCTGTCTTATTTCTAGTCTTCGAAAATCTTTTTATTTTAATCACCAGCTTTAATTCATAGTTTTTTGAAGTCTTACTTTGAACAACTCTTTTGCTTTCAAATATAGATTATACATGTATCTAAATGTTGCATGTTGTGGTTAAGTGAAATTACATTAAGTGGAGGATCAAGAAAATAAGCATGTGATACATAAATTTGATAACCTAAAAATGATATTAAATAATAATCTTAATTATGTGCCATCTTTTGCCTTGTAATATGAGGCTCATAAATTACGCTACTAAGATATTAGACAAGATAACCATTGAAACAGAGACACAATGATTTATATAAAGAATAATATATGGTTCTCCAAGTGACTTAGTGTTAAGTAATTACAATAATAGGGGAAGAGTTTCATGTGGTTTAAAAGGTTCTCATGAGATCCTATGAGGGTTGACTAGTGATTCTCAATAAACTCTTTTCCTTGCTCACAAAGTCTAACGAGCTTTCCTATGGTTTCTCTAACCTCTTGGCTCAACTAAGAAACATCTATTTGACATGGGGTGGTGCAAATGGTGACAAGTTGGGTGAAGAGGCTGTTAACATTGCAGATGGTCTGTGGTCTCCTACGTTAGATATTTTCTCAAAAATTTCACTTACCTCTCCTACTAGAATCACTTCCAGTTGGTTCTTCACTGCTATGTGATTGATTATATACTATAGAGGTAATGAAAAGGATTTTAAGCTGAGTTCAGGAAGAGGGTGTGAATTAACCTTTCAAAGATCTTCGCAAACTATGGTCGTAGCTGCATGTCCGAAAGCTGAGACGTATAGTCATATCTCCATATGTACATACCTGCATGACCGAAAACCGAGACGTATAGCCATATCTAGATCTCCATATGGTCGTATTTGCATGACTGAAAGTCAAGACGTATAGTCATATCTCCATATGGTAGTATCTGCATTGGCTGTGTCTGCATTGGTCGCATTGACTGCATTGATCGCATTAGCTGCACTGGCCGCTTTGGCTGTATTGGTCACATTGGCTGTATGTTCTAAAGACCATATTTTTGAAAGTCGAAACCGTATCACTGTATGTTTGAAAGACTTAGAAAAGAATGACCTTATATTCGAAAGCCGAAATCGTATCATCGTATGTCCGAAAGCCTTAGACAAGAATGGTCGTATCTTCCGAAACCTTTAGTTCGAATGGCCATAACACTAAATGCCGAGTTCATATTGGTCAAAAACAGAAAGTCGAATTCGTATTGGTCCAAGTTGGCTTCATCAAATAACATGGTAATATCAGTGCTAACATTTTCCCCCAAGTTGATGAAGAAAAACCGGTGTGTGTGAATTGTAAAAGAATAAACCATAAGTATGATTCTGCATTGATCGAATGTTTGAGTTCGTATTGAAAAATTGAGTCTATATTAAAACACAGCTCCTCTATACTTGAATACTGCTTCAAAGTAAAAATTGGTTAACTACCAACACTAAACACAAAACAATAACTCCAAATTTCATTAATAAAAACATATTACACCACATCACAACATCACCAAAACAAACAAACGAAAACAACATAGTTCATACAACAGCAGAAACAACAAAATGCAAATGTAAGAGATTGAGGTACATAACAACAGTAACCTAGAGGTGACCTAAGCAGAAAACAGGTACACATACACACTTCTCTCCCATTGGATTCATCAAATGGGTTTGAAGGAACTTATGACCGACTACATGAAGATGCATGAAAGTCCTATTCTTCACGACCAAAGCACATGTAGTCAAGCTGCTCTTGTATTGCTTCTATTTGCCCATCTAGGTATTGGAACTTGGTTGCACATAATTCATGATGGCTCCTCTGATCTTGACTAATGGTATCGAGCCTACCAAGGACCAATTGCTTAAACCTTGAAAAAGGTTCACCTTTGTCCACTGGAGGTGCATACAGAACAGGAACATTATATCCAATAGTTATAGCAGCAACACTCGGTTCTACCTCATCTTCTTGCTGACCTGCACCTTCTCCTTCATTGCCTTGTTATCCCATCTCTTCTTCATTAGCTCTACATATCTAGTGATCATCATTGATCTTCTCTAGACCAATTTTGTGAATAATGGCAACAATTATCTCGTTATAGGACTTTACCATTTCAACCAACTCATCCTCCAGATCAGCACCAAAATCACTATAAGAAATTTCGTTATTACATACTGAAAATTACATACGAATATATATTTGTATGTAAATTAGCATTTACATGCGGATTTATACATATGTAAAGCTGAGTTATGTACAAAGTTTTCCGTATGTAACGTTGAATTAGATTGGTGTGAGTGATCTGTATGTAAATTTTGTATGTAAAATTCGCACGTTGGGGCAAAAAAAATTGTAGGGATATTTTTCGTATGTAATGGTAATGGAATTGATACGAAAATAAAATAATTTGTTACATACAAAATTTTGATAGGGATTGTAATAAAAGAATATTTTTTAAACTTTTTAAAATGAAATTGTTGAATTAGAAGGAAATTTTTAACTTTCGCATCATTTCCCTCCTCCCGCTTGTCGTGAACCCCAAAACCTTGGCTTCCCTCCTCCCACTTACAATGAACCTGAAAACCTTGGCTTCTGTTTTTGCATTGTCAATTCCTTGCCTTGTCTCTTGCATTTCTCAGAGTCAAGAGTTGTTGTCGATTCGTATTATCACCCTTGGGTCAAGAGTTATTGTCGTTTCCCTTTTCGATTTTTATCGTCACTGATTCTGAAGATAGTGTTTCTTCTTCTCGTTTGTCTCCTTCCCCGTCAAAGTCGTGGTGTCACATAACCCTAAACCCTAAACCCCAAATCACCCATCAACAAAGCTAACTACATTTAACTTATTTCTTAATAGTTGTTTTTGTTCGCATTTAACTTCTACATTTTCTGTTTCATGGGCTGTGCACTATGAGTATGGGTATTTTGATATGAAGGGTATTTTCATTGGTTGTGCACTCTGTCAATATGGGTAAACCTTACTTGTAAAAGTTCTGATATTGTTTTTAAAGTGAAGAGAAGTGTGAGTATAGCTTTTTGAACTTGTTGTTCCTCTAAACGAATGCTATTGTTATAATTTCAGAATCCATGAATGGTCTGCTTGAACCATGCCAAGACATGGAAAAGAGGTGCAAAATGGCAAGGTGAGGTTATCTGGCCAAAGGGTGTCTTGTGTACCGTACGAACCTGTTTTTTCCTTCATTTGAAAATTTATTATTTTTTTACAGTTAATATTTAAATGAAAAATACTTTGAAGTTCCAATACTTTAGAATCAACGTTTGTAGATGTTGTTAAATATAGCCGGGCCTTCCACATCCTAACTTTACGTCTATATACTGTTTACTTTGTTGATTTTTTTGGTGTGTGGTTGGAATACTCTGCGGATGAAAAGGGATATGATATTTGATCAACTGTGCTTTCTTCCTGTTAATAGTCAAAGTTTGTTTACTTGGACTTTGGTTTTTTAATTGGACTAGACTACAAACTTTTAACTACGTCAGAGTTGACCAGTAACGATAACTCCTCCCCATCCATCCTTGTGAGAATTAGCGCTCCTCTAGAAAAAACTTTCTTCACAACATAGAGACCTTCATAGTTTGGCATCCATTTACCGCGATGATCTTTTTGAACAGATATGATCTTTTTAACCACCAAATCTCCTTCTCGAAACTCTTGCAGATGAACTTTTTTATCAAATGCCTTTTTCATTCTCTTTTGATATAATTGTCCATGACATACAACAGCTAACCTCTTCTCATCAATAAGATTGAGTTGATCATATCTTGCTTGAACCCACTCGGCTTCTTCTAACTTGGTCTCCATCAATACTTTGAGAGAAGGTATTTTCACCTCAAATGGTAGTACTGTTTCCATTCCATACACAAGCGAGAAAGGTGTTGCTCCTGTTGATGTCCTCACTGAAGTGCGATATCCATGCAAAGCAAAAGATAACATCTCATGCCAATCTTTATAGGTTACCACCATCTTCTGAATTATTTTCTTTATGTTCTTATTAGCCGCTTCAACCGCTCCATTCATCTTTTGCCGATAGGGGGAAAGAATTATGATGCTCAATCTTGAATTCTTCGCACAGTTCCGACATCATCTGATTATTCAAATTAGTGGCATTATCAGTGATAATTCTTTCAGGAATTCCATATCTACAAATCAACTCCTTCCTTATAAATTTTGTCACCACTTTCCTGGTCACATTAGCATAAGAAGCAGCTTCAACCCATTTAGTGAAATAGTCGATGGCCACCAGTGTGAATCGATGTCCATTTGATGGCTTTGGTTCAATAGCTCCAATGACGTCTATACCCCACATGGAAAAAGGTCACGGTGCAGATAAAACATTTAATGCAGTTGGTGATACATTAATGTTATCAACATATGTTTGACATTTATGACACTTTCTCACATGTTTACAGCAATCATTTTCCATTGTCATCCAGAAATAACCAGCTCTTAGTATGTTCCTAGCCATAGAATGTCCATTCATGTGCATTTCGAAAGTTTCTTCATGCACTTCTTGCAATATCAACTCGGCTTCTTTTGCATCCACACACTGAAGGAATACCATATCATGATTCCGTTTATATAAAACATCTCTGTTTAGTACAAAACCAGAGGCTAGCCTTCTCAACATTCTCTTATCATTTTCAGTGGCTAATTCGGGATATTCACGGCTTTGGAGGTATCGTTTAATATCAAAATACCATGGCTTGCCATCGACTTCTTCTTCAATGGAATGACAATATATGGGATCTTCGTGGCTTTCTATCTTAATCATTTGTAGATCCTCTTCTTGACTTATCATAAACATGGACGATAAAGTAGCAAGAGCATCAGCTAACTGATTATCCTCCCTTGAAATATGATGAAACTCTATATCTTCAAAGTGTTCAATCACTCCTTTGATGTATGCTTTGTAAGAAATCAACTTTTGATCTCTAGTTTCCCATTCTCCTTTTATCTGATGGATAACTAATGCTGAATCACCATATACATTCAAACACACTACTTTCAAATCTATGGTTGCCTGGATCCCCATAGCGCAAGCTTCATATTCTATTATGTTATTTGTGTAATCAAAACATAGTCTCGTGGTCATTGGCATGTATTGTTTTTCTGAAGAGATAAGCACTGCCCCTATACCATGTCCCAACGCATTAGAGGATCCATCAAAGAACAAAGTCCACTTCCTTTCATCATCACTGCTTTCTTCTATGGCAAACAGGGCCATAATGTCTTCATCTAGAAACTCAGGTTGCATAGGTTGATAATCATCTACGGGTTGATGAGCCAAAAATTCTGCTAAAACACTGCCTTTAATAGCTTTTTGTGTGACATATAAAATATCAAATTTTGATAACAACATCTGCCAACAAGCTATTCTTCCAGTTAGAGCAGGTTTTTCAAAAATATACTTGATTGGATCCATCTTAGACATCAACCATGTTGTATGACTCAACATATATTGTCTCAAGCGATTTGCTGTCCAACCCAATGCACAATAGGTTTTCTCTAATGCAGAGTATCTTTCTTCAGAACTTCTTGCTCAGATAATATATGGCATACTCTCTTTTCCCTGTTTCATCATGTTGTCCAAGAACACAACCCATGGATCTGTCTAATATTACTAGAGAATAAGAGGCCTTCCAGGGACTGACGGACGCAGTATTGGAGGTTCTCTTAAATACTGTTTAATTTTATCGAATGCTATCTGACAATCTTCATTCCATTCTACCACTTGATTCTTTTGTAACAATTTGAAAATCGGCTCATAGGTGGCGGTTAGCTAAGGAATAAATCTAGCAATATAATTCAATCTTCCCAGAAAATCTCGAACTTCCTTTTCCGTGCAAGGATGTGGCATTTCTAGAATAACACGTACTTTATCTGGATCCACTTCTATTCCTCTTTGACTGACAATGAATCCTAGAAGCTTTCTAGATCTTACTCCAAAATTACATTTAGACGGATTTAACTTGAGCTTATACTTTCGCAACCTTTCAAACAACTTTTTCAAATTAACAAGGTGATCTTCTTCAGATGCAGATTTAGCTATCATATCATCAACATAAACTTCAATTTCTTTGTGCATCATGTCATGAAAAAGAGTCACCATCGCCCTCTAATAAGTTGCCCCAGCATTCTTCAACCCAAAAGACATTACTTTATAACAGAACGTGCCCCACAAAGTGATAAAAGTAGTCTTTTCAATATCTTCAGGCGTCATTTTAATCTGATTATATCCAGAGAATCCGTCCATGAACGAATATAATGATGACGTAGCAATATTATCCACTAATGTGTCGATATGCGATAAAGGAAAGTCATGTTTAGGGCTGACCCTATTCAAATCTCTGTAGTCTATACACATTCGAACTTTCCCATCTTTCTTTGGTACGGGAACAACATTTGCTACCTATTGAGGGTACTGTGCTACTGCTAAAAACCCAACATTGAATTGTTTTTCCACTTCTTCCTTTATTTTCAACGATACCTCTGGCTTCATTCTTCTCAATCTCTGTTTAATTGGATGACATTCTGGTTTAAGTGGTAACCGGTGCTGTACAATTTTGGGGTCTAGACTAGGCATATCTTCGTACGACCAGGCAAATATATCTTTAAACTCTTTCAAAAGAGCATATAGTTGTTGTCTCATTTCTTCCGTCAAACCAACTCCAATTTTAACTTTCTTTTCTTCCCCCTCATTTCCCAAATTAATCACTTCAACCTCTTCTTGATGTGGTTTTATTTATCTCGTCTCCTATTCTACTAATTTCAATAATTCTGGAGAGGGTTCACAGTTTTCTTCATAGTCATCATTTTCCATATTAACATCGGGGTTCGTGAAATTTAGATACGAAATATTGGAATAATTATTTTCAAAACAAGCATCGTCATATCTATAGTATTAAATTTTTACGGAAATAAATAGACAAAACAAAAATTTGAATGAAAATGCAAACTTTTATTGATACTGAAACATTGTTACTGCTAAAAGAAAATACCACAGCGAGAAATAAATTGTTCAAAACTAAACAAAGATTTCTTTTTCTAAAGCATTACATTTCATCACATGTAAACACCATGGGTATGTCTACAGATTCCCAATTGCCAATTTGTTCATCAGGAAGACAAGGGTGCACAAGATTGAAGCTCTGATATCCATGCCTTTGCTCAATTGCTGCCACTTGATCAACATTGATCCATCTGGCGCTGTAGAAACTCTGATCCAGGCTGTAGATTGGAACTTTTTTCGTCCTCGGTTCCCGGCCTTCTATTTTGGCTCGACTTCTTTTAATTCTTTCCTTGACCATTCTTCTTCGATCAGCATGAGTAGGTTTATATCCCAAACCATACCTCCCTTTGTTTTCAACCAACTTCAGTGGCATTACAGACCCTGTATTATTTTTGCCCAAACCATTACCATACTTATACCCCTCTTTCATCATAGTCTTGGCCATCATCAAAGATACGTTAGACAAACATGGATTCACCTTAAAGGGTTCTACATAGGTTGTGCTAACAATCTCTAGAGCCTAAAAAGAGGTTTCCAAAGCTTCTTCTGCAACTTCAATATAGGGAGTGAATGTGAATCCACATACTACCAAGTCCTCCTCTCCAGAAACTATAATCAATTTATCATCAATTACAAATTTTAGCTTCTGATGCAAAGTAGATTGTACTACCCATAGCTGTGTGTATCCAAGGCCTTCCCAACAGGCAGTTGTATGCTGGTAATATATCTATTACTTGGAATACAATTTGGAAAGTACATGGACCAACTTGTACTGGTAGCTCTATCTCCCTTATAACTTCTCTTTTGTTGCCATCAATAGCTCTCACCACCTTGGTACTGGGACGCAGATGAATCTCATCACTAGGAAATTTGTTTAATGTGGTTTTCGGCATTACGTTCAAAGATGACCCATTATTGACTAGCACACGTGATATGAAATGATCCATACATTTGACCGAAACGTGAAGAGCTTTATTATGGCCTCTACCTTCTGACGGTACTTCGTCCTCAGTAAAAGTTAAGTAATTGTTAGCGGTGATGTGACTAACAATCCCTTCAAATTTATCTAAGGAGAGATCTTGTTCCACATGAGCCCCGCTTAAGATCTTCATTAATAACTTTCGATGAGAAGTTGAATGCATTAACAATTCCAACAAAGACACCCTTGTAGGCATCCTATTTAATTGATCCACCACTTTGTATTTACTTTGTTGGATGAACTTCAAAAACTCAAAAACATCCTCATCAGTAATCTCCTTTCTCTCCCTCTCTTCAGGCTCTGAGTTAGCTTGCACAATTTTTCCTTTCAAATATGATTTCGACTTTTCCATAGCCATTTCTTCTCTATTCTTTTCATGAATTTTTTCACCTCTTAAGTCAGGATGAGTAAAAAGGCGCCCGCTCCTAATCATACCCCCTATTCCAGAGATGTTATCAATCGTTGCCTTGCCTTGCTCAACTGATTCTTCTTTTTGCTCTCCTTGAACGATACTAACACCATATTTCCAAGGAACGACTTTATCATTCTTATACGAGAATGATGATGGTGTTTGAATCACTAAAGCTTATGGCCCTGATGGCATGGAAGTGGTGGCCTTGGTAAATTGTATCACCAATGGTTTTGGCCTCTGTGGAATGCACTCTCTCTAGTAAACACTTCACCTTCTTTCCTTTGATGCTTGACCTGTAGAACATACCTGTCTATCAAGTCTTGTACAAAATCTTTAAACTCAGCACACTCATCAATGGAATGTTTTGTGCAAGCGTAGAAACCACATTTATCTCCGGACTTGTATTTATATTGGAATAAACCAACCTGACAAATTGCTCTAAAAACCTCATTCATAGGTTTCTTCATTTCAGTTACACTTCTAACAAATCTCAGATCTTGTTCCTCTATGACAGCATTAATCGTGGAGTTTGTATGTCCAGACAAAGGATGTTTTTCAGAACTTAGGTTTTGCTCCTGGAAGGTAAGCCATCCTGAGTCAAGCAAAGATTGCACTTTATGTTTGAGAGCTCGACAATTCTCAGTTGAATGACCAACCTCTCCACTATAATATTCACATTTGACATTGGTGTCATAATATCTAGGATATGGTGGTTGTACAACCTTTGTTGGACATAAGGCCATTAGTGCATTTTTTACCAAATCAGGCAACAACTCCGTGTAAGTCATTGGGATAGGAGTAGAATTCACAACTCTCTCTCCAGAATTGCTCTTCTGACCATAGCCTTGACTTTGTGCTTGATTAAAATTCTGACTTATAGTTCTAGGCTGAAATGCATTATTAGGTGTGAATGGAGGTCAATATGCAGCTGGTGGTCTAGGAGCACTATGAGAATAGCTCGGCACAACACTTGCGACATATGCAGATGAAGGTCTGTAATTAGGACGATATTGTCGCTGATATCCTCCCCAATAAGGCGTGGCAGAAGCTGCTTGAACCTCTCTCTCTTTCTTCTTGTTAGGATTGAACCCGAATTTTTTAGCATTGGTGGCTGCGGACGAGCCTTGTGCTATTTTTCCACTTTTCAATACATGTTCAATTCTTTCCCTAATAGTGACAATATCAGAGAAATTAGAGGAAATGAACATGGTGGTCATTTCTTTCTCATGTACTGGAGGTTCAACTTGAGCAGCAAACTCTCTCCATCTCTGCGCATACTCTTTGAAAGTTTCAGAACTCTTCTTCATCATGTTTTGCAATTGCATTCTATCAGGAGCCATGTCCATATTGTACTTGTATTGCTTCAGAAAAGCGTCTACAAGATCTTTCCAGGAACAAACCCTAGTAGGTTACAGATGCATATACCAGTTCAAAGCCATTCCTGCTAGACTATCCTGAAAAATGTGCATTAGTAGCTTTATATTGTGAGCATGAGCGGCCATCTTTCAGCAATACATGGTCAGATGGCTCTTTGGACAAGTTGCTCCCTTATATTTTTCGAACTCTGACACTTTAAATTTGGGAGGGATCACGACATCAGGGACTAAACATAGTCCCGTGGCATCTTCAAATTCACGGGCACTGACTCCTTCAATCACTCTGAGCATTTCCTCTAAAATTTCCAGCTTGTCTTCGGTCTTGTTGGCATTAATCAATACGTTTTGAATATCTTCAGGAATATTGACCTTTGCCAAAGATGGTTTACCAGTAAGAATTTGTAAGACTTGTGGCGGGGTAGTAGAAGGAATTTTGTTAATTACTACATTTTCACCACACCCACCAGGTGGTAGTTGGGTGAATTCAGGTTGACCTCTAGCACTAGCAGCATTAACATCTTGTGATAAAGTTTCTTCTTCCGCACCTTCCTCGTATGGTGGTTCATAGTTTAGGGGCAAGCCGCATAGAGGGAAATATTGATTTGTTCGATTTCCTTGATTAAGATTTTGTGTATGTAATGTTTCTTGTTAAAAAATAAGAGGATGTGAAGACTGAGCTCCTTCATTTCTAGTAACAGCTTCTCGTTTGTTGTTCAGGATTGTTAGAGCTTCGAGAATCTGACTCATTTGATCCTTTAGACCATGAGTCTGACTCATCTGATCCTTTAGATCATTGATATCACTTTTCATTGCTTTCATTGTTTCTTGTGTTTACTCCTAGTCTTCCATATTCTGTCGATTAGCACGAGTCCTATATGGGTGTCGTAGAGATTTTGTCGTTATTGCTTTTCTGTTGGATTTTATTTGTTTTAATGAATTAATTAGATGACAACACAAAAAAATGAATGCAAATGGTATGAAGAATAAAAAATGATGCATGCAATTTAAACAGTGATTATGAAAATTGTACATCCATTTCATGAAAATTAAACTTGCAATTTTATTAATGCGAATCAAAATTGTTTAACATCATAGAACAATTAATCGGAACAAATACAATACAATCATTTCTTGGCACGAGCCACTATATTTTTCATCTCATCCACTATGAATTGACAATGATTCAGAAAGTTCTGGACTTTTTCTGGAGGGTTGATAAACATCAATGATATATCAGCCTCGCGCAGCATTCTTGGCATCTCATCAATAGCTCCATTGGCTAGAGCAGCTAATTGTGAGAAATGCGTCTTCCAGTGAATTATGACTTCCTCTTGCTTAGCAATGTGATTCTACAGATGAGTCACCATAATCTCGTGCTTCTCTTCTGTCTCCATTCTATGCCATTGCTCATCCTTCATCCTTTCTTCATATTCTGCCATTATTTCTTTCATATGTGATTCAGTGCTGTTAAACTGGACTTGATGATCATATAACTCCTTTAACACTTTCTGCCTATCCTGTTTGACTTCATTATAAGATTTCTTCCATTGGCGCTCAGAATGCAAAGTCATGTCCCATTCTCTAGCTCTAGAGGCTAACTTAGCTTTGAAAACAATCAGATCTTGAGTTATCTTTATGATATAATTTTCATCCACCTTCCGTTTTTTTTACTAATCTCTCATTCACCTTTGTCTTTTCTTCCCACTTTACCTTGACATTGGTATAGTTCTGTCGAAGGCTTTGCAAATCATCACCCAATGCGGTATTCTTTTTCTTCAGCCTTTCAACTTCTTCCTTCAATTTCTTCACTTCTTCACAATCAACATCAGCCATAGATTTTTCCACAGGATTATGAGAAATTAGCTTAAAAGGCAATTTGACCTCTTCTACTCTATCTACCATCCATTGCTGAAATGGGATTTCTTTGCTTATTACCCATGGCCTCATATCTCTTTCTGCGCAAAATATATCCTTCCAGGCACTACGGATTTGGCACAATGTTTCAGTGACAAATCAAATCCATCCTTGTAGTAACACACAAGTGCAATTAAAGCAGCAGGTGTGGGTGCTCCCCGGATCGGATAGCCAAACTGTCTCCGAGCCAAGATTGGATTATAGTTAATGCATCCTTTGGTCCCTATGTGAGGCACAATAGAAAAATTAGCACAACTATAGATGAAACTCGTTCTTTGTTGCCAAGATGGTTGCCATAACATTTTCTTTTGATTAAGACCAGCAAAATATTGACCTCATTCTTTACCACTTTTCGTCTCCCGTTTCCTCCGAGTCACCCGCTTTATTGGGCACCTAATCCCTATCACATTATCACCAATGCGAGCCATCATCCAAATATACAGAGTAGGCACACAACAGGGTAGCTTTCTCATATTTCTCTCATGACACAAATCCAGAGCTAAGTAAGTGTCAGCCAAAATTGCTGTAACTGGATTTTCAGATCTTGTTTTAACAGCAACAAAGATATCTACTGCAACATAATCAACATAATGAACAACATTAGGAAACACCATTACTCCATATAGTGTAAGAGCTAGAACGTCCATGAAAGTTTCCCAATCTCCCTTTAAACTCAGTTGAAGAAGATATGCCTCCAAGAATCTTTGGTAAAACCCTTTAGTACCTCTTATAGTAGTCAGTCGATCACTTAACTCATTCTAAGATATTTTAGTGATGGAAGATAGTGTCAAAATAGAAGCATGCTGCTCCAAGTGCCTGTAAGGAACTCCACCATTCATAGATATGTCCAGGATCTGCTCGTACTCCTCAATAGTAGGCACCAACTGAAAGTCTTGAAATGTGAAGCATCTTAATGATGAGTCATAATAATGAGCAACTGCAGTGACGGCAGGTATTTGAACCTCCAGTTCTAACAACCCCAACAGATTTCCATACTTCTTTCTGAAAACTCCTCTATGTATAGCTTTAAGCTTCCTCCCTAACTCTCGGAGACTCGACAGATTATTTTCTATTGTTCCGATCTTCAACTTCCTCTTCAGGTTGAGAGATTCTAATTCCCTTTGAACTTCAAATTCAGATTTAATTTCCATGTTTTGGTGTACAACTTTCAACTTCACTATTTAAAATAAAAATAATGATGCATGAGATCATATGTTACGATATGCATGTTATGCAACAAAACAAAACACAAATTATTTCCACAGGTTCCACATTCTCCATTTATAACACATAATCAACCATTATTCAACATCATCCCATCTTCCCTCAATAGATAACTGAAATGTTGGCGAGCGGTTGTAGTACTTGATTGCCTCCCTTAGTGCCCTAAACAAATCAGCAGCATAACACCTAAGGGTTCTAAGATCTTTACATGCATCCTCACATAGGTAGGTTCCCTATTTCCTAGAGGTATAAAGGTTACTAGAGCTATGGCCCTCATTTATCACCTTATTCAAAACTGTCAGTAAATAACTAGCTTATGAATAGGCAAAAAAAGAGAACAGACTCTGGTTGGAATTCTCATGAAAACTGGGGTAGGAAGTACATCCCGTCCAATATCACTTAATCCCTCTATTTCTAAACTTTTCAGACCCGGGGTTTTAGAGTCCCACTCATGATACATGCATGAAAAGTGTGTGTGTGAAGGGAGAAAACCTGTACCCAACCCCCACCTGCAAAACAGCCAGAAAAATCCCACGCAGGTATATAGCAGATATAAAAGATAAAGCATGTCGCCTACCTTAAGATTCAATTATTCAAGCAAGAACAAACAAGAAGACATATATACAAAGAGAAATAAGAATACGTATATACAAAGAGAAAGGAAAACACAAACATTTAGAAAATCACACTTATATTTACTTATTTAATTAAAATTGGCTTGACTCTCAAGTAAGTCCCCAGTGGAGTCTCTACTTGTCGCAACCTTGTCACGATGGGGACAAATGAATTAAAATAATTGAAAAAATTTACAAAATAGAGTCGCCACCACAGTTTATTATGGAAAAACCAAAAAAATGATAAAACAAGTCTGTGAAAATCGGATTTCGGATCTGGGAGTCAGTTACGTGTGGGGAAGGTATTAGCACCCCACAACGCCCGTCCTAAGACGATACCTTTAATTAAATAAATAAAATGAGTGTAATTTTCAAAATATTTATTTTCTGACAAAAAATGAAAATAAAAACAAACAAAAATATATTTTATTTTTGAAAGGGGCCTGACAAGGTTTGACCTTGCTCCTACGTATCTCTATCAGGGATGGAGAATCAGGGATACGTAGTTCTTTGAATAAGATTGTTTGTTGGTTTGATGTTTTTAATTTTTGAAAATTTTAATATTTTTATTATTTTTATAAAACTTCATTTTGGATATCATTGGACGCGTACGACCTTTTTGATAATCCAAAAGAAATTAAAAATCTTTCAAATTAACTTCGATGACGCAGACGACCATTTAGGAATTCAATAAAAATTTAAAAAGAAATTAAAATCTTTCAAATTAAATCCCATGACTCGGAAGACCATTTAGGAATTCATTCAAAAATTATTTTTATTATTCTAAATGAAATTAAAATCCTTAAAATTAAATCTCGTGACGTGGACGGTCATTTAGAAATTCATTTAAAATTTATATTCATTTATCTAAAAGAAATTAAAATATTTTTTAAAGATAAATAAAATAAAATAAAAAAATAAATTTTAAGTCGAAAAGAAAATAAGGTGAATTATTATATATAAAAAAATGGTAGTGGTGTATAAATCAAAATAAAAGTATTAAGAGGTTAATAGCTAAAGCCTATTTTTTTTAAAGCTAGATTAGGGCAAAGATGTCAAAATGCAAAAGTGGGAGTGCAACTATGAAGATTAGGGGTGCAAACAACCACAATAGGCCCAACCTCGAGCCCAAGAAAAACTCCATTTCTAACTTGCGGTGTTGTATAACAAACTAAGGGGTGTAAAACATTTCTGGGCTTAAGAAAACACTAAGGCCCAAAGAAAACTCAAGGCGTCTTAGGTTAGAGGCGCAACGGCTATTCGTGTCATCGTCGTAGAGGTTGTGGAAGTTATCGTGGGAGTCTATTGAGATGCGGCAACAGCGTTCGATGATGCTGCGGTTTGGGAGCAGTGGTGGCTGCTTGCGCGCGAACAGTGGCTAGGTGCAGGGAGGTGTGGCGAGGTGCAGGCGAGACATGGTGGAGGTTCTGGTGGAATGTTAGACAATGTGGTGGGGGAGTTGCATGCGTAATGGTGTTAGGGGAGTATTGTTGTGGTGACCTTAGCCTTAATGGATTGGTGGAGAGGGAGGTGAGGAAGATGGTTTCCGAAGAGGTAGTGGAGGTGCAGGGAGGTACATTGCATCGGTTGAAGGTGGCGAAAGCATTTGTTGGCTAGGTTTGGAGTGAAAGGTGAGCTTGTGGTTGGGGCTGCTGTATCTTCATGGTAGAAGCGAGAGAGCTTGTGGTGATGGTGGATTTTTAATTATTTTTTAAAAATTAGAATGCTAGTTTCGAATCCAAGACTTTCTAAATTAAGAGAGGCCATGAAGAAAAAAAACATTTTTATTTCTTTATCTTTATATTCTTATATTTATTTACGAAATGAAACCATGAGATGATGTAAAAAAAAAAACATCACAAGAAGACAAGAATACAGGACTTACAATTTTTAATCTTCGAGATCCATATAAAAATTCAACATTTACAAATCATACCTGTATTGATTCTTCAATAATGATAGCCTCCTTTCTAGATGCTCCTTGCTTCTCAGTTTTAAACTTAGTGCTGACAGTAAGATAGGGGGATCAATCTTCTCTTTTCTCCTGCTCAATTTTTTTCTCTCTTTGCTTCTTTCTGTCTCTGTATCCTCCTCCTCCTTCTTTTCGTATCCTCTCAAAGTGACCCGTAGATTTTTTTAACGTAAGAGCATTTATCCTCTTTTTTTATTATTTTATTTATTTTTATTCTGAAAGTAGCTCAAAGCAATTTTGAAAAATTGACTCTTTCTTTTTTTAATTATTAAAGATGAAGTGTAGATGAACGTAAGATGAAACAGTTTGAGAATGGTCACATTTTATTTTTATTTTTATTTTTATTATTGTGAAATGGAGAACCTGAGTGGTTCAGAGTAATTTTAAGATTGACTGATTCTCTTTTATTATTATTATTATTATTATTATTATTATTATTATTATTATTATTATTATTATTATTATTTTATTTTTGTGTGCGAAGTTAAGATTGAGTGAGAAGTTACGGAGAGTTGAGAGATTTTTTTTAATTTATATTTTTTTCTAATTCTTTTATTTATTTTTAATTCTTTTCTTTTTTTATTTTTTTAAAGAGAGCTATTTTGAAATATCTTATTATCTATTTTTTTTCACTCATCTTTTACCTCTTGATCAATCCTGAACAATTTTGAACAGTCTTGAACATAGCATAACTCACATAACCAAATCATCAATTCTTTTTATATTTTTATTTTTAATTTAACCGAACAAAATCGGGTGTTGACACATTTGCCATAGGAAGTTTCTTTATTAGGGGCATGCCCCAAGTAAAGTAAAGGAGTCACTAGTATCTAGAAATAATGTGATCTCTCTTCTTAACTCATTCTTTCATCTGAAATCTCGGGGTTTGATAGTTGCAGTTAATAAAGCAAGTCCTTCTCTTAACATAAGGAACTCTAAAGTTCAATGGCTTAAATGAAAATAATAACTAGCTAGAGATGAATTGCAGTAGTAAAAACAACTAGTTAACCACCAATGTACCATCGTATCTCTTAAAATGATATTTTTGACACTAATGATGATTCTAGGATTCTGTGTTGTAAAAAGTTATAGTCATTTTAATCACAACCTCACCAAAACTTTTTTTCAAATTTATGCCACAGGTCAAGACCTTCACATTGAGTTCCACCAATCATTGAAACCATAAAGAAAATTAACTTTGCAGGTCAAAATACATAAATATTCTTATATACACATTTTTATTAATGTTTTTAATACCTGAAAAAAGAAATACAAAATAAAAAAACTGCATTTAATATATTAAAAATGTAAATTTTCATTTTTTATGATATTTAGTTAATAGAAGAATTAGTAAGAATATTATTAAAAAAATAATATTTTGGAATAAAAAATAATCTATGAAATGTCATAGAAGTTTTAGATGGAATTGAGACAAAGAACACGTGAACTCTAGATATAAAAGAACATTTCTTCTATTTTTTGTATTATGATGAAATAATATTTTTTTTTTGTATTTCAGATTTGGCAAGTTTAGACTGTTTTGATTACTTCCTTGAAGACAAATACACTAACAAAAACTCCTAGCTTGATATTGTACAGTTTTTAATTGTATGTGTAATCTTATCTGGTTGGTACATTTATTTTCAGTTGAAAATTTCATGTTATATCCATTTTATTATATTGTGTGATGATGGAAATGGATAAAAGAGAGGATGGAAATAAAGTTAGATTTGACAAGGTTTAGTTAGATTTTGAATGAGTTTGTAGTGAAAATTATGTTTTAAGATTCTCCAAGTATAAAAACTATTTGGTGATTGTTGACACTCAAGATAGAGCATATCATTGAGAATATCACAAAATGCATAATGAGGATTTCACTAAGAAAAAAAGAATGTAGAAGAATAAAAATACCCTTTAGTTTTGTAAACAACAAATAGTTAATGGTATTTATAGTTTTCATCAAAATAGTCCCTATTTGTTACAAATTCAAACGCATTTGCCATTTGCCCTTCGTGCTTTAAAATTTGCTTTTTGTCCCTTTTTGAACTCCATGTGCCATGAAGTAAAGCTTAGGCAAGACTAAAAGGAAAGTAGACACCTTAACTGAATTGTGTATGATTTCAATTTTGTAATAAAATTATTGTGTCTTACCTTAATTGACATTCTTTGAATATGTGTTTTGTAGAGGAAGGTCACACGGAGGCTTGAGGATGAGGAAAAAGTTAAGAAATTTTAATTCCAAGGCTTCTCATAGACTATCAGAAATGTTTAAACTTGCTAGACAAGATGGTATGAAGCCCGAATTGATTGGCAATAATGTCTGGAACAGCATACTAGAAAAATGGAATATGCTAGTCTATCAATCTAAGTGTCAAACAACTTCAAAATATCGTCCATCTGGTAAAGGTGACAATTTTCACACGGGAGAATTGATTAGTGTTCATGAACACGTATACATATGGTATGAATTCTTGAATGTGTTGTTATTTAATTATGATCTAAGAATTCCTTGCTGATTATTTACTTTGTAATCCTGTGCAGGATTTGGGTCGATTAGTGAATGTAGATGAAGTCTTCGAACAGACAGATAGAATAAAGAGCACTAGAGAACGATATAGGCGGACTCATGTGAGTTTCCTCTATTACATCTAACTAAAATTTTTTACTACTTATATGACAAACTACTTTGTCTTTGTAGGAAGAATTTGAGAGTAGATTTTCTCAAGCACTGGTCTACTTCTATAGCGGGAGTCTCAGAATGGAGTCCCCTAAACCCTACTGAGAAGGAAAGACTAAGAAATAGATTTTGGTTAGAGGCTGTCGGTGGAAGATATAAAGGCTGGGTATATGGAATTGGGCAGGTCGATCGTCATGATGAATCTATTCAAAGTTTCATGCTGCATACACAAGCATGCTCCAGTAAGCAAGTTGAATCTGAAGAGATCGATCGTTTGAGACAACGACTTGCAACTAGTAAGGATCACTTGTCCACTACTGAGAACCGATTGGGCACTAGTGACGATCGCTTGTCCACTAGTGAGGAGCAAATTCATCAGATGAATTCTCGATTCCAAGCATTTATTGGTGCAGTCATCTATTACCTACCACCCTCCAGTAGTTGTAGCTGCCCAAAATATTTGGCAACAAGATGATCACTAACAAACCCGATAGCAACATGACCACCAACAAATCGAACAACAAAATGAAGAACCACAAGGTGATCAACATAATAAGTATTAGTTTGTATAAGAATGAGACACGACTTAGGATACTTTTATTGTCATTTTAATGTTTATAACTATCTATGAATTTTTTTACTGCGATGTAGATTGTACTTGAATTTTCATTTTGATTGATCTATATTATGACAAGTTATACTATTTTACAACGTTCAATAGTTTATAGTTTATGAATTGCATATTAACTATTTGGATTGTATCTTTTTGATTGTGTATTAGTAGATATTAGTAAGCTATAAAAATAAAATTGGTAATTGATTTTGTTTGTATAATTATATATAAATGTTTTCACATGTAATTACGTATGGATTTTTTCATATGTAATTACCTACGAATTATTTTTGTCCGTAATTACATATAGATTCTCAAATCCATATGTAATAGTTACCTACAAAAGTTTTATGTACGAATTTATGGTCGTATGTAATCTGTAGGTAAATTCAAATTACATACAGATTTTTAACATTACATATGGATTTTGGTTGTATGTAATCCTCCTTTTTCTTGTAGTGAATGCTCAGTGAACTTAGACACCAAAACAACGTAAGAAATGCGGTAGTCAGCTAGCTTCCTTGTCTTGATCATGTGTTGTTTAATCACATTAACCCAATTGATCTTAACTCTATGAATTATACAATACATCAAGATGATATCCTCTTCGGTCAAGATTGCATGGTTGTAACCCCTTGGTGTAAGTTTCCAAACTACTATAAAAGCAAGGATCCTAGGATTCATGGACAAGCCTCCAACATGATAGCTTCTCATCGCAGCATGTGGATTCCTTAAGCGAGACCTGAAGAACTCGACCTTATTGATTCCTTCAAACGATGTGGTGTTACCTTCAAACGATGTGGTGTTCACATATCGTTGGTGATGACCATGTCCACTCCTTTTACATGGGAACACATAATTTCATCCACAAAAGAAAGGTTTGTGAAGAAGACTCTCACCAAATCAAGATACAAGTTCCCTGTCAGATTCAAAAACTTATCCACCTTTTTATACTTTTGCAGTCTCTTAATATTGTTCAAGTTCTCCTCTTCAAGCCATTCGAACCTCAGAAACTTGGGGATATTAATGACTTTGTGACAGACTTCATGGAGGTATATCCCAATCTGCTTGTGGTTACTTGAGAACCACCTCTCCAAGTGCCCATTTTCATTACTTTCTCTTTCCATAAGACTTTTTCTAGAGTTCTTAGACCTCTTCCTTGGAGTGGTAAAGATTGACATGGTTGAGGAGAAAGGAAGAGGTTGAAGGTTGGAGGGGTACTAGGCCAAGAAGACCATAATGTATGGAGTAATGTAGTTTAAGAATGCAACACAGAATGCATGCTATATATAGAGCTACGTGCAATAAATTGCAGTACAGTATAAAGCAAAGAACATGCAAATAATTGAGTAATTGGGATTCTGTAGATATTCAATTAATTGAAACAAACAAAACTTAGCTTCAGAATTCCCTAACAAAGATTTTTGACTCTTTGACTTTCAATCAATTGAAGACATGTGACACTTTGTACAATTCTCCTCTTGCACACGCCAACTCTATGCTTCAAGTTATTTGATTCTCATTCTTTGACTATAACCGTGTCTGCACAAGTCTCTCATAGCAGTTCCTAAGCGTGCACAAAAAAAAATTGCATCATAATTAATTGCAGTTTTGTCTTAAGTAATTAAGGTTAATGCAGCAAAATATCAATAAATTGAACCACTGTTTTAATCGATTGAACCAATTCTGCAAAAACTAAAACCTTGTCAAAATTGCTTAGTCTGATATAATACTACTCAAGTCAATCATGCCAAGTTCACTTCTCAGAACATTAAATCTCTCCTTGTTTAGAGACTTAGTGAATAAATATGCTAATTGCTTCTGAGAAACTACAAATTGAATTTTACGGTCACAATTGATAACATGATCTCTAATAAAATGTTGGTAAATTTCAAGGCGATTGGTTCTAGAATGCTGAACCAGATTCTTTGTTAGATTGATTGCAGTTGTATTATCACAAAATAAAGGAATTCTAGAGAGATTTAAGTGAAAATCACTTAGTTGTTGCTTAAGCCAAAAACTCTGTGCACAACAACTTCTAGAAGCTATATTTTCTGTCTCTGCAGTTGAAATACTACACAAGCTTTTTCTTGTTGTGCCATGAAATTAGACTTGATCCAAGCAAGTTACAAGTTCCACTAGTGACAAGTTCCGTTTGGCTGTCATTAAGTGTGATTCTTTGGGGTTTGTTTGATATCTAGCACACAAGCCTACACTGAACATTATACCTGGCCTACTTGCTGTTAGATATATGAGTGAGCCAATTAATCCTCTGTATTTGGTATGCTCTACATTGACTCCTTTATCATCTGCATCAAGGTAGCATCCAATCGCAATTGGTGTTGCAGCTTCCTTACAATTCTCCATCTCAAACTTCTTTAGCAACTCTCTGCAATATTTTGCTTGACCCTAGAAAAGTCCCATGCTTGAATTGCTTTATCTACAGTCCTAAGAAGTAGTTCAGTTCTCCCATCATAGACATCTCAAACTCTCCCTACATAGCTGCTTCAAATTGCTCACAAAGATTTTCATTAGTGGATCCAAAGATTATATCATCAACATAAACTTGAACAAGTATAATGTCATTGCATGCTTTCTTAATGAACAAAGTCTTATCTATTTTTCTTCTCTCAGAGCTTTGAGAAAGTAAGAAGATACTCAACCTCTCATACCACTGACGAGGTGTTTGCTTCAACCCATACAAAGCCTTCTTGAGTTTGTAGACATGTTCTGGATACTTGTGATCTACAAATCCTGGAGTTTGACTCACATATACCTCTTCATTAATGTATCTATTTATGAAAGTACTCTTGACATGCATTTGAAAAAGCTTGAATGCATTCATGCAAGCATAAGCTAGCAATAGTCTCACTACCTCCAATTTGGCCACTGATGCATATGTTTCCCCAAAGTCAATCCCTAATTCTTGATTGTAGCCTTTAGCAACCAGCCTTACTTTTTTTCTCACTATGACTCCTTGCTTATCCAACTTGTTCTTGAAAACCCACTTGGTTCCAATTACTTTCATCTTCTAGCAAACTTTTGACCTCGGAACAAAAGTCTAGACTTCATTCCTTGCAAACTGGTTTAGCTCCTCATGCATTGCATTTATCCAATTGTTGTCCTTCAATGCTTCAGCCACAATTTTGGGTTCCAATTGTGATACAAAGGCCATGTGTTCACAATAAAGGTTCAATGATCTCCTGGTTGAAACTTCTCTCTACACTTGACCTATCACATTATCCAATGACAAATTTCTAGGAACTCTCTACTACTTGGGCAAACTAGAACTGACTTTCTATGCAACATTTCTTGATTCAAGTGATTGAATGGTAGAATCAATCGATTGATTTTCCTATAGTTGTGCAACTTTCTCTGGTTCATTCTGTAGTTCTGTATCGAGTCTCTGTCTAGTTGGATCATCATCTTTTGCACCTATCTTAACACTTTTTTGCACTTTCTGGTCAATTTCATCAAATACTATATGCATGAATTCCTCAACTAGCATGATTCTCTTATTATATGCTCTATAAACATGCCCATGCAATGAATAGCCAAGGAAGATTCCCTCATTAGCTTTTGAATCAAGCTTGCCCAAGTTATCTTTACCATTATTCAAAATAAAACATTTACATCCAAAAACTTTCAAATGAGAAATGTTAGGTTTTCTACCTCTAAACAATTCATAGGGAGTTTTCTTTAAAATAGGTCTTATTAGCACTTTATTAAGAACATAGCATGCAGTGCTCACCGCATCGGCCCAAAAATATTTTGGCAAATCATTTTCATTCAAGTTCCTCTAAAAACCTATTCTTCATTTCCACAACTTCATTATGCTGTGGAGTTCTGGGTGTTAAAAAATAATGTTTAATTTCAAACTTTTCACAAAACTTTTCAAGTCTTTCATTTTAGAACTCTCCCCCATGATCAGATTTAATGGCAGAAATACAACTATTTTTCTGATTTTGAATAACTTTGACAAGTCTCTTAAAAGCATGATAGACATCATCTTTGGTAGCAACGAAAAGAATCAAAGTAAATCGAGAATAGTCATCAACAACTATAAGACCATAATAATTACCTCCTAAACTCATAGTTTTAGACGGACCAAACAAGTCCTTGTGAAGCAATTCAAGAGGTCTAGAAGTTGAAACCACATTTTTCTGTTTAAAAGAGTTTCTGGTCTGTTTACCCTTTTGACATGCTTCACACAATCTGTCACTTTCAAACTTGAACTTAGGTAGGCCAATTACTAGCTCTTTAGTTGCAATCATATTCAAATGATGCATGTGTATATGAGCTAAATGTCCATGTTTTATCCTTCTTTGTTAACAAGCAGTTCATACCAGAATCAATGTAAGACACATTTAACATATACACATTCTTTATCTTTTTACCTACTAGCAATCTCCCTTATAGTTCAATCTCCCATAAGGCACAAATTTGGTTCAAATGTAATTTTGTAGCCTTTGTCACAGAGTTGACTGATGTTTAGCAGGTTGTGCTTCAATCCATCAACCAATATCATATCTTTTATAGTCACTGACTCTTCACCAATGTCACCAACACCAAGTATCTTCCTTCGGTTGTTATCTCCATAGGTGACTTAACCATCACATTTCCATTTGATATTCACCAACTAAGATGCATCCCCTATCATGTGTTTGGAGCAGCCACTGTCAAGATACCACATTTGCTTCTTTATTGTTACACTGACCTATAAAACAATTTAGGTTTCAAGAGTTGGTATCCTATTAAACTTGGGTCCAATAGTGTTAGTAATGCTCACCTCAGATTTATCACCAGCCATGAGACATAGGTTTGCTTCAATTTCCTTCTGTGAAGAGTTGCTTGAAGACGTATCATTGTCTTCCTGAGCTATGTATGCTCTCCTGGTCTTTCAAGCTCTATTGCTATTCTTTTCATGTCCTTTCTCTTTGTTTTCTAGGCTTGGATAATCTACTTTAATATGACCCTGTTTACCACGACCAAAACAAGTGAACTTAGAAGAACTATATTCAAATTTCTTGTTATACCTCTTGCTTTGTTGGTTCTCCAATTTCTAGAACCTCTTTGTCAGTAGATTCTGGTTCTCCGTATCACTGCAATATCTGGAGCTCTCCTCACTATTATCTACATCTATAACATTTGACTTGAGTGCTAGGCTTTTGGTTTTTCTCTCAATCGTCTCCATTTCCTTCAATCTGATCATTTCCAACTCATGCTCCCTCAACTTTCCAAAGAGTACTACAGCGGTTAATGTAGTCAAGTCTCTGGTTTCCGAAATTGCTATCACCTTGGGCTGCCAACTTCTATCTAGGCACTTCAAAATCTTGATATTTAATTCCTCTTTATCAAACTGCTTGTCGAGACTAATGAGATAGTTGACAATGTGAGTGAACCAATTTAAGAGGTCTAGTTGTTGAAACAAAGTTTTTTCGTTTAAAACAATTTTTGGTTTGCTTTCCCTTTTGACATGCTTCACAAACTTTGTCCTTTTCAAAGTTAAGTTCAGGTAAACCAATTACAAGATTCCTAGATGTAATTATATTTAAATGATGTATGTGAATGTGAGCAATGCGTCTATGCCACAACCAAGTTTCATCACTTTTAGTCAGCAAACAATTTATTTCAGATTTTATGCAGTTTATGTATAACATGTAAATATTGTTAACTCTTTACCAACAAGGTGTATTTGCCTAGAATCTGCACTGGATATGAGGCATATCTCTCATTGAAGTGTGACTTGCAAACCCTTGTCACATAGTTGGCTAATACTCAACAGATTGTGTTTTAGGCCTTCAACTAGTAGCACATTTTGTATGATCAGATTGCCTTTGACTCCTATATCACCACGACCAATAATTCTACCTCTCTTGTTGTCTCCATCAGTGAAAAATCTTCCATGTTTTAAAACTAGTCCAGTGAGCAAAGATGCATCCCCTGTCATATGCTTGAAACATCCACTGTCCAATTACCAAAGCTTCTTGTTGGTTGCATCTTTAGTCTGCAAACTAAATTAACGAGTAAAGGTTGGTACCCTGTTAACTTTGGGTCCAGAACTGTTATGATTACATTTTAGTATCCACCTTACTAAGCCATTTGGAACATCAAAGAGTCAAACTCTACAATTTCTAGCAGAAAGACCTTTATGCAAACAATAAAAGCAAGTTTGAAAGGGTGAGGTGTGCTTTTTGTTGTATTTGAAAAAGCTGTTGAATTTTCTGGTTTTCTTTTGAAACTTTGGCTTATATCCAATTCCAGCTTTATCAAACATACAATTTTGAGAACCTAAAATAACATTTAAATTTGCAGTCCCCAAGGCAAGCTTTGAAGAAGTTTTCACAAGATATTTTTCTTTGGCTTGTAGCACCTCACAATTTTCACACCTGTCTGGTTTGCTAGATTCACCCTCAAGGTTAGAAGACTGGAAGATCATGTTCAAGTGTTCAAAATCAGTTTTAGTAGTTTCTAGTTATTCTTCAAATGAGTTGACTCTCTTTTCCAACCAATTGTTCAAACCTTTCAGTCTATTGTTTGCAAGTGCAAATCTGTTTGCTTGATCATGTGTTTTGAAAAAGGCTTGAAGCAAGGAAATGTAGTTTTCATGATTTAAAGAAATACTTGAGCTGACACTGCTTACCTCTGATTGCTCTTTAGCCATTAAACACATATTGATCTCCTCTTCTTCTTTTGATGAAGAGCTAGTTGTTGAATCATTTTCATCCTAGGCTACGTAGACTCTTTTCCCTTTGCTATTTTTGTTGAATTTCCTCTTTTCCACAGCCTTTTCTTTATGAACTAGATTTAGACATTCCATCTTGATGTGTCCCTGTTTTCCACATCCAAAACAAGTGAAGTTAGCAGTATTGAAATCATTTTTTTTTAATATAACTTTTAGACTGTTGATTCTTCTCTTTTCCCTTCTTTCTTAAGATTTTGCTGAACTTTCTTGTTAGCATGTTCAAGGTTTCAACTTCACTGCACTCACTAGAATCAATCTAACTTTCTTTCCCAGGGAAACAATTTTGAGTGCTATGCCACTTGCTTTCCTTTCTCCATTTTCTTCCTCCTTGAATCCATGCATTTGAAGCTCATCTTTGTTGAGTTTTTCAAACAGTGTAACTGTGCTTAGTGTGGTAAGAAAGTGAAATTGCAGTTTTGGTTCAAAACTCCAATCAGTTTCCCTTGTCTCTAATATTGCAGTGACCTTGGGCTACCAAGATCTATCAAGACACTTCAGTACTTTTAAAACATCAATTTTATTTTTGCAATTTTTTTCTTTTATATATTTTTTAAATAAAACATCAAAATGATGTGTGCTACTATAGATCTTCAAGAGGGGTTGTCTATTGGTATAAAGATTGTCTAATGGTACCGTTTAATGGGTATACCTATTAGACCATTTATTCTGTGTAAAAATGCAAGATTAGTAGAAATAACAATTAAGGACCAAATAACCCAAATAGATGGATCTCAATTAAAACAATGGATTTACTATTGATTACAATCTAATAACACCACAATTAAAGCATCTAAGTATGAATAACAATATGTTTATCGGGTATACTTATGAATATACTAACATTTGTTTAATGCAAGTGCAATTACATGATCTCAGTACCGTCTACCTAGGTATCAAGTGATAAATGCTCTATCACTCTATGTGCAGTTTATATTAACTTTCAGTTGTGCTTGATTTTATTTGCTCATTTGTAATTCATCAATTGAACAATAATCAAACACATATTTTCTAGAACCAATCAAACAAATTAAGACATCTTCAAATTGGCTAGATAATCCATTTAAGAAAACAATTCAAATGAAAAATACTCACAAAGAAAATGTTATTAAAAAAAAAATTTGAATTGAAATGATAACTTGTTTCTATAGATACAATGCTTGGAAAAAATTATATATGTTTATAGGACTTTCTAAAGCAAAGCTTTTTTAGAGTCCATATTAAGAGTCTACCTCATAAGAGTTTCTACATAAGATTAAGACCTTCCTAATCAAAGTCTTCAACAGTCTCATCTAAAGGTTATATATAGAGATTAAGAATGAAGAATAGAAAACAAGATATACAAGATATATAAGTTGTACACAACAGAATAATAACAAGAGTCTTATAGTTTTATTAGCCATTGAGCATCTATCTTTTAGGTTATGATAAAACCATTGTAAATTCTTCATTAAGTGAAGTTATACCTATGTGAGCTTTACTTGTGCTCTCTTTGAGAGTGTTTTCTTTATTTCCTTGATAACTTTTAGTCTTAGGGAGGATTGAGAATAATAACCTAGAGAGGTTGATGTACTCGTTGTATGTTATTTTCTCTTTGTTTTTTTTAGTTGTTCTTCTTTGCTTGTTTGTTTTATCTTCACCTGTTAGATGATTTGTTTTATTTGTTGCGAAAAGAGTCTGAGCTTCATTCAATCCACCTTTTAAAGTCAGTTATCCCTACATTTTCCACTTCTTAAGTTCCTTCTTCTTTTTAATCAAACTCATCCAAATCTTTTCACATGGACATGATGACTTTCTTATCATCTTCTTGAATAAGCGTCTTTGTTTGTCATATCCATTTTCTATATTTGGTCTTTTAGACTGGAAGTGACTAGACTTCTTGAATTTATAGAATAATAGTTACATCTTCTCATCCTTTGGCTCCGTTGATTGTTGTGGAGGAGGTCTTTTCCCTTTATATCCTCCTTCTTTCTTCACATCTGGTCGATCTTCTCTAAGAGGAAATATATCTTATTTTCTTCTTCTTCACTTGGTTTTGTAAGAAGAGTTCGAAAGGGAGAGGTTTCTTTTAGGCTTTGTTTGCTTTTAAAGATGAATTTGAGGGAGTGGATTTGAGATGAAAGTATAAAGAAAGTGGAGTTTTCTGTATTAAGGGAAAAATTAATTAAAATGAAGAGAAAATAAGATGAAAATGAAGAGAAATAAGTTTGTGAGTGAAGTCATAAGTTTATTTGTCATTTTAAATCATTTTAATTAATAAAATTGTACTCTTACAAATTTGTCATTGTAGTTAAAAATAATTAAAATTGAAATATGATTAATTTGTTGGGTATAATTGATGAATTATTATTTTTTAGTTAATGAAATTATAAGACTAACAATTATTTTAAAACACAAATAAAAATAAGAATTAAATTATTCTTATTAATATTATTATTTTATAATTTTTTATTATTACTATAATTTATAATTTTATTATTGTTAATTTGATTATTTGAAGTTTTATTATTTTTTTATTATTATAATAATTATTTATGATTTTATTATTGTTTTTAGTTTTTAACATTGATATTATAATATTATATTTTTTATAATTATCTTACTTTTATTATTAATTTATAAATTTATTATTAATATTTTTTATTTTTATTAACATTACATTATTGTTATTTTATAATTTTATTGCATGTAGTATTATTTTAGTAAAACATTATATTATATAGTTAATTTTATTTATTTTATTAAAATATAGGGGAAAATAAAAAATGAAAATTGGTGATAATGTGTTCATATTGTTATTTTTAATATTATTGCTAATTATTATTTAGAATTTTATTATTATTTTTATAAAATAATTTTAAATATTATTATTTTTAGATTTATTATTATTTTTCGAACAAGTAGGGCAGGTTGGTAATGCACTCTTAGCCAGCTAGCTTTCCTTTTCTTTGATTTTGTAACTGCTACTAACTTAATACCTTTGCTCCTGCAAATCTCCTTTTTCATTTTCTTACAATTTAACAAATACAAACATCTCGTACCTTTGCTGTAACAGTATTTACATAGAAGGAAACATTTTGGTTTTGTTTAAAATCATGAATAAATTTGAAAAAGTAAATTTAAGATAGAAGTGTATAAAAAAGTTAAATTATTTAGATTAAAAAGTAATAATAAAATTTGAATGAAATTAAAAATAAAATATAATTTATATATTTGATGCAATTGATAATTTATTTTAAAAAATTTATAAAAACATTAAATTAAGTAACTATTTTTAAATTATATTTATTTATAATAAAATATAATTAATTTTTAAAGTACGAAATTAAAAAATATTAAATTTAAGTAATATTATTATTTTATAATAAAAATATTATTATTCAATAATTCTTCGTTTAAATAACTTTTTTATTTTTGTTAAATTAAAATATATTTATATCATCAATAATTATTAATACTTATTTTATTAATAATATTTATTTTTATATTATAAATTAATATATATATATATATATATATAATTAATTAAGTATATAATTTATTATATTATATAGTTAATTTTATTTATTTTATTAAAATATAGGGGAAAATAAAAAATGAAAATTGGTGATAACGTGTTCATATTGTTATTTTTAATATTATTACTATAATTATTATTTAGAATTTTATTATTATTTTTATAAAATAATTTTAAATATTATTATTTTTAGATTTATTATTATTTTTTGAAGAAATAGGGCAGGTTGAACATCTCGTACCTTTACTGTAAACAGTATTTACATAGAAGGAAACATTTTGGTTTTGTTTAAAATCAGGAATAAATTTAAAAAAGTAAATTTAAGATAAAAGTGTATAAAAAATTAAATTATTTAGATTTAAAAATAATAATAAAATTTGAGTGAAAAGTTTATAAAATATTATGAATAATGTGATAAATATTTTAATATATAAATTATAAAATTATAAATTTATTCTTATAATTAAAAATAAAATATAATTTATATATTTGATGCAATTGATAATTTATTTTAAAAAATTTATAAAAACATTAAATTAAGTAACTATTTTTAAATTATATTTATTTATAATAAAATATAATTAATTT
>Ga0209700_101350_pt1 | contig 50492 bp, 45 predicted proteins | sample SiratroredBW_FD_187528 | JGI IMG/M metagenome (GOLD analysis project Ga0209700, IMG submission 187528) | Root nodule microbial communities of legume samples collected from California, USA - Siratro red BW (SPAdes) (version 2) | ecosystem: Host-associated > Plants > Roots > Nodule | place: USA...
CGGCCGGAAAGGCTCACAATGCCGCTCTCATCGCATGCGCGCGCAAGCTGCTCATCTATGCCAACACCGTCGTGCAACGCGGAACGCCGTGGACTGAAAAACTCCTCGGCGTTTAATGGTTGCTACGGCTTCGGCGCCCGTGTCTCCTACGCCCCCTGATCGAACGCCTTGCGCAAGGCCACATAACCCTGCTGCTGCTGGCTCCAGTTGCGGCCACCGGTCATGGCACCGTCGATGACGAGGTCGTGGCCGTTGATGAAGCTGGATTCGTCGCTCGCCAGGAACACCGCGGCATGGGCGATGTCATCAGGGAGACCGGCGCGCGGGATCGGCTGCGCGGTCTTGTAGACCTCGCGCATCACCGCCGGCGTCTTCTCGGCCGCGTCGGTCGACAGCCCCAGCGCCTTGCCGAAGATGCCGGTTGCGATCGCGCCGGGCGAGATCGAGTTGACGCGCACATTGGACTCGCCGAGCTCCATCGCTACGCATTTGGTGAGGTGAATCACCGCCGCCTTGGCCGCGCTATAGACCATCGAGGACGAGAACCCGGCGAGACGGCCGGCGATGCTGCCATTGTTGATGATGCTGCCAAAACCCTGCTTCTTCATGTGGGGCGCGGCGTGCTTCATGCCGAGCATGACGCTGCGCACCAGCGTCGCCATCGCCGCATCGAACCGCTCGGCATCGAGGCCCTCGATGCCGCCGGTCTGCGCCGGGCCGCCCGCATTATTGAACAGGCAGTCGATCCGGCCGAATCTGTCGACCGCGAGCGCGATCAGCGCCTGCATCTGCGCTTCGACCGTGACGTCGGTCTGGCGGAAGATGCAAGTCGCCCCGAGCTGCTTCGCCAGCGCCTCGCCTTCCGGCACGCGCCGACCCGCGATCACAATTTTGGCACCTTCGGCAACGAAGACTTCCGCGGTACGCAATCCGATCCCGCTCGTCGCGCCGGTGATGACCGCAACCTTGCCGTCTAGCCTGCCCATGGAATGTTCCCGTTTTTGAATGATTTGATTTTCAGATGGCGGACACTGACAGATGACGGCGCCGCGACGGTCACTATTCCCGCCGGCCCGCGGCAAGGCAAGCTTTGCTTGCGCGTCCGACATGCGTAACATTCGCAACCATGGCTCGACTTTCGAACGGGCATCGCGACCGGGCGGGGCATGGGGAAGCTGATCGACGAGTTCCGCAAAGGCTGGCAGGGCGTGGCACCGCCATCGCTCGCTCTGAGCATCGCCTTTGCGGCCGCCTGCTTGCTGATTGCGACGGCGGCGCGCTGGGGTCTCGCGCAGGTCCGGCCCGACGTCTACTTCACCCCGTATTTCCCGGCCGTGTTCTTTGCCGCCGCGTTCGGCGGCTTCCGGATCGGCGTCGTGACGGCACTCGTCGGCGGCGTGCTCGGCGTCGTCGTCAATTTCAGCGATGCCTTTGCCGATCACGCGCGATTTGCCTTGCTGGCGCTTTACTGGGCCGTGAGCGCGCTGACGATCTGGGGTGTCGAGCATTATCGCTCGCTGCTGATCGAGCAGCGCCGGATTTCCAAGCGCCTGATCGAGGAAGAAGACTATCGCAAGCTGCTGGTCGATGAGCTCCAACACCGGCTGAAGAACAAGCTGTCGACGGTGCACGCCGTGCTGCACCAGGTGCTGCACGACCAGCCGCAAGTCTGGGCCCGCATCGATCCGAGGCTGCGGTCGCTGGCCACGACCGACGATTTGATCTCGCGGATCGACAAGGCGGGCTGCGACATCCGCGATCTCCTGATCGCGGAGCTCGGGCCTTACGGCCACGTCCGCTTCACGCTCAATGGCGACCGGCTGTTCCTGCCGCCGAAGCTCGCGGTCACGCTGTCACTGATGTTTCACGAGCTCGCCACCAACGCGGGCAAATATGGTGCGTTCTCCGCGCCGCGCGGATTGTTGCAGGTGTCATGGACAGTCACCGGCGATCGCCTGACCATCACCTGGGACGAGACCGAGGGACCGAGCATCGGCGAGGTGTCGGCACCGGGCTTCGGCACCAAATTGCTGAAGTCGGCGCTAACCGCCTTCGACGGCAAGACCGAGCTCTCATTCTTGAAGACCGGCCTCCATTGCATCATGCAATGCCGTATCCCCAAGGGCGGCTGACGGACAGCAAACGGCTCGCACGTTTCAACCCAAGCTCATCGCGCGATCAGGTTCGATACAAGCGAAAGAGAAGCGCGCGCTCCGCTCGCAGTTTGGCGGGGCGCATTGACCCTCTGTTAATGACGATCGACGTCGCGCGTCGGATCGTCGCAAGTTTCGTCCAAAACACCCCCGTATTTCTTCGGACCCCTTAACCAAACTTAAGAGGGAACCGCGCTAGATCGCGCCCATTGCAAAAGCGCGCTGAAACAACAAGATTCATGGCTTCTATGAACGACAACGAATATTTTGGCGCGAGCGAAGCCGAGCTCGGATTTCTCAAGGAAATCGTTAGAATGCTGCCGGCCGGCCTCACCGTGCAGGACGCGCACGGCGAGCTTTTGCTGGTTAACGATGCCGCGGCTTCCCAGCTCGGCATGGACGGCAGCCGTCCCTCGCCCGATCTCGCGCCGCGTCGAGAAGCCTGCCGACAGGCGCTGAGCGCCGGCCAGGCGGTCGTCACCGAGGAAGCCCTTCACAACGGCGCCGCGCGGCAGGTGCTGCTCACGACCCATCGTCCCGTTCGCCTCGCCGGACGCCAGCTCCTGATCTCGGCATCCTCCGACATCACCGAGCAGAAGAACTTCGAGGACCAGCTGTTCCGCTCGGCTTATTTCGACGAGCTGACCGGGCTGCCCTCGCGGCGCGTGATCGAGCATCGCGCCAACGGCCTGCTCGCACGCGACGGCGTCGAGCGTTTCGCGCTGGCCTTTCTCGACGTCGACAATTTCAAGCACATCAACGACTATTACGGCCACGCCGTCGGCGATGCGCTGCTGGTCGAGTTGTCGAAGCGACTCGGACGCGACTTGCGCGACTCCGACATGCTCTCGCGCATCTCCGGCGACGAATTCCTGCTGCTGCTGTCGCCGATCCAGAGCCAGGAAGAAGTCGCCGAATTCATGCAATCGACGCTGCAGCGGCTGACCGCGCCGTTCTTCATCGACCATTCGGAAATCTTCGCCTCCACCTCGGTCGGCATCAGCCTCTACCCCGATCACGGCAGCAGCTTCGAGACCCTGCGCCAGAACGCCGACATCGCGATGTACCGCATCAAGAACGACGGCAAGGGGTCGGCGGCCTTCTTCGATTCCAGCATGGAGCGCGAGGCGCTGGCGCGGATGAAGGTTGAGCAGTCGCTGCGGCTCGCGATCCTCGAGAAGCGCTTCTGCTGCGCCTTCCAATCCAAGGTCGACATCAGAACGCAAGCGGTAAAGGGTATCGAGGCCCTGGTGCGCCTGCGCGACGACGAAGGCGTGATCCAGGCGCCCGGCTCGTTCATCAACCTCGCCAGCGAGCTCGGGCTGATCGACGAGCTGACCCATCTCGTGCTGGCCGAGATCGTCAAGTCGATCGACCTGATCAACGAGACGTTCGGCGCGGAAGCGACCATCAGCATCAACGTCGCCGCCAAGCAGGCCGGCAACCCCGAATTCATGCGCAGCTTCGCGCAGGCGCTGGACGACACCGGTTTTCCGCAGCGTTTCATGATCGAGCTGACGGAAGACGCCTTCGTCGCCAAGAATCATTTCCAGGACGAGATCCTGCCGATGTTCCGCAAGCTCGGCGTCGGCATCTCGATCGACGATTTCGGTACCGGCTATTCCTCGCTCTCGGCGCTCGCCGACATCACCGCCGACGAGATCAAGATCGACCGCTCCTTCATCACCGACATCCATAAGCGTCCGCGCAGCCAGGGCATTCTGCGCGCGATCGAATCCTTGAGCGAAGCGCTCGGCATGACCGTGATTGCCGAGGGCCTCGAATCCTACGAGGAGCTCGCCTATCTCCAGGCCGCGACCAAGATCCGCTACGCGCAGGGCTATTACTTCTCCCGGCCGATCTTCCTGGAGGAGCTGAAGCTCGCAACGACGGTGGCCAGCGAAGCGCGGGTCAACGTGGCGAGCCGCCCGATGCAGCAGAACCGCCAGGGCTATTCGCGGGCGAGCGGGTATCGGCGGTAGGGGTGCGACGGCAACACACTCAATGTCGTCCTGGCGAAAGCCAGGACCCATTACCCCGGGAAGGGTTGTGGCGCGAGCTAGTAACCACGAAGCCAAGCCACCTTTTGGGGTAATGGGTCCTGGATCTGCGCTCCGCTTCGCTGCGCTTGTCCAGGACGACGCCGGGGATGGACGACCCGGCAAGCAACCCAATTCCCGCTTTGAAATTACTGGCCTTTTGATAATACACAGCCAGACTTCCCGCGAGGTACGTCATGCCCGCCTCCTCCATCAGCGACCCCGCCTATCTTCGTGCGCGCGCGATGGAGACGCTGTTCGAGCGGCTGGAAAAGCTCTGCGAGGGCGCGATCGCGATCGACCGGGGCGGGCGGGTCGTCTACGTCAACGAAAAATATCTCACAGCGCTCGGGCTCAAGCGGACCAGTGAGGCGATCGGCCGTCCCATCGAGGAAGTCATTCCGAACAGCCTGATGCGGAAGGTGGCCGAGACTGGCGAACCGATCCTGCTCGACATCATGGAGCTCGGCGGCGAGCAACTGGTCGTCACCCGCATGCCGATCGAGGACGAGAACGGCAAGGTGATCGGCGCGATCGGCTTCGTGCTTTATGATCACCTCGAAAGCCTGAAACCCCTGCTCGCCCGCGTCGCCCAGCTCGAGAGCGATCTGCGGCTGGCGCGGCGGCAATTGTCCAACGCCCGCGCGGCGCGCTTCACCTTCGCCGACTTCGTCGGCACGACACCGGCCATCGCACAGGCCAAGGAGCTGGCAAGCCGCGCCGCGCGGCAGAGCGTCACGGTGCTGCTCACCGGCGAGACCGGAACGGGCAAGGAGATGCTGGCGCAGGCGATTCACAACGCCTCGTCGCGGGTCGAGAAGCCGTTCGTCAGCGTCAATGTCGCCGCGATTCCCGACACGCTGATCGAATCGGAATTCTTCGGCACGGCGCCGGGCGCCTATACCGGCGCCGACCGCAGGGGACGCGAGGGCAAATTCCGCATTGCCGACGGCGGCACGCTGTTCCTCGACGAGATCGGGGAGATGCCGCTGCAATTGCAGGCCAAGCTGCTGCGCGTGCTGCAGGAGCGCGAGATCGAGCCGCTCGGCTCGGACAAGATCTCCAGGGTCGACGTGCGCGTGGTCGCCGCGACCAATGTGGATCTGCGCAAGCGCGTCAGCGAGGGCACGTTCCGCCCCGATCTTTACTATCGTCTCAACGTGCTCTCGATCGACCTGCCGCCGCTGCGCCGGTGCCTGGATGATCTTCCCGATATCTGCACCCGGCTGCTCGAGGACATCAGCGCGTCCGGCGACTATGTCAGCGCCCGGATCACGCCGAGCGCGCTCGCCGCACTGGCGCGCTATGACTGGCCGGGCAACGTGCGCGAGCTGCGCAACATCCTGGAGCGGGCGCTGATCCTCAGCGATTCCGGGCGGCTGACCGGCGAGGATTTCGTTCGCATCCTTCCCGTCGGAGCCGACGTCAGGCTAGCTGCGCCCGAACGCCCGGCCGGAACGGTCGTGCCCTATGCCGAAGCCGAGGCCGAGTTCGAGAAGCACACGCTCGAACAGGCGCTCGCCGCCAGCAACGGCCAGATCTCCGAGGCCGCCAGGATGCTGCGGATCTCGCGCGCCACCTTCTACAAGAAGCTCGCCAAGTTCGGCCTCGCCGCGGGGCCGGCTTCCGTCTGAGTTTCGAGACACGGACTGTCCGGAGTCTCAGATTCCGGACAGCGCAGCTTGCCGCTTTGTCCGGATGACTCCACTGAAATTGCTGTGTTTTCGCCCATTTGCACCAATTGACGCCATCTGGCGCGGACCTTGCTCTTCGCTCTTGCACAATGACGCGTGCTGCACACGCGCATTCGCAACCAGGGAGGACGCAAGATGAGTGAAGCGATCTCGGTCCATCAGCTTCAGGCCAAACAGCCCTCGCACGTCACCGTCGCCACCGCGAGCCTGATCGGCACGGCCATCGAGTGGTACGACTTCTTCCTCTACGGCACTGCCGCGGCGCTGATCTTCAACAAGCTGTTCTTTCCGACCTTCGATCCGATGATGGGAACGCTGCTGGCGTTCGCGACCTACGCGCTCGGCTTCATCGCGCGCCCGCTCGGCGGCGTCGTATTCGGCCATTACGGCGACAAGATCGGCCGCAAGACCATGCTTTATCTGACGCTGTTGATCATGGGCGCCGCCACCGCGGCGATCGGCTTTCTGCCGACCTATGAGACCGCCGGCATCTGGGCTGCGATCCTGCTCGTGACCTGCCGCCTGATCCAGGGCTTTGGCTTAGGGGGCGAATGGGGCGGCGCGGTGCTGATGGCGGTCGAGCATGCGCCCGCCGACAAAAAGGGCTTCTACGGCAGCTGGCCGCAACTCGGCGCACCGCTCGGCCTCGTGCTCGGCACGATGGTGTTCTCGGTGGTGTCTTCGATGCTGACCGACGCGCAGCTCTATGCCTGGGGCTGGCGCATCCCGTTCCTGTTCTCGATCGCGCTGGTGCTGGTCGGCCTGTGGATCCGCTTTACGATAGCGGAATCGCCGGAGTTCCAGAAGGTCAAGGATACCAAGCAAGAAGTGAAGATGCCGATCGTCGACGCGATCCGGATGTATCCCAAGAACATCCTGCTCGCGATGGGCGCGCGCTTTGCCGAGAACGGCTTCTTCTATATCTACGCGACTTTCGTGCTCGCTTATGCCACGCAATCGCTCGGCATGAACAAGCAGGACATGCTCAACGGCGTCTTGATCGGCGCGGCGATCGAGACCTTCACCATTCCGGCTTTCGGTGCGCTCTCCGACCGCGTCGGACGGCGGCCGATCTACATCTTCGGCGCGATCTTTTCTGCGCTGATGTCGTTCCCGCTGTTCATGCTGCTGGCGACCAAGAATCCGCAATATGCCTGGATCGCGATCGTGCTGGGCCTCGCCGTCGGGCACGCCGCGATGTATGGCCCGCAGGCGAGCTTCCTGTCGGAGCTGTTCGGCACCAAGGTGCGCTATAGCGGCGTCTCGCTCGGCTACAACCTCGCCTCGATCTTCGCCGGCGCGCTGTCGCCGCTGATCGCGACGGGATTGATGACGGCGTATGCGCCGGCGACCTGGCCGATCTCGCTCTACATGATCGCGCTGGCACTCATCACCGTCGTGTCGGTCTACTTTGCCACCGAAACGCGCAAGATAGTTCAGGGCTGATTGTCCCATCAGGCCTTCCGGCGCGAGGAGCAGCCTGTTCCAGGGCGGCTTCTCGCGATAGGATCAGGCACCAACGGCATGCGGTCGAAACGATCGGGAGGAACGCCGTGAGCCAGCACCCAGCTCTGCCTTACCTGCGCAATTCCGAGAAGGGCAAGGTCGTCACCGCGGCCGAGGCGGTCATGCTGATCCGCGACGGCGATACGGTGGCGACCGGCGGCTTCGTCGGCATCGGCTTTGCCGAGGAGATCGCGATCGCACTGGAGGAGCTCTATCTCTCCAACGAGGGCGATGCGCCCTACACGCAGGGCAAGCCGCGCAATTTGACGCTGGTCTACGCGGCCGGCCAGGGCGACGGCAAGCAGCGCGGCCTCAATCATTTCGCGCATGAGGGCCTGGTCCGCCGCGTGATCGGCGGGCATTGGGGTCTTGCGCCGAAACTGCAGCAGCTTGCGATCGCGGGCCAGATCGAGGCCTATAACCTGCCGCAGGGCGTCATCACCCATCTGTTCCGCGACATCGCGGCGCGGCGGCCCGGCCACGTCACCCGCGTCGGCATGGGCACCTTCGTCGATCCCCGGCACGGCGGCGGCAAGCTGAATGCGCGCACCACCGAGGACATGGTGGAGCTGATCACGCTGCGCGGCGAGGAGTGCCTGCTCTACAGGACGTTTGCGATCAATGTCGGAATCATCCGCGCCACCACCGGCGATCCCGACGGCAACCTCACGATGGAGAAGGAGGCGCTGACGCTGGAGGCGCTGGCCATCGCCATGGCCGCGCATAATTCGGGCGGCATCGTCATCGCCCAGGTCGAGCGCGTCGCCGAAGCCGGCAGCCTCAATCCGCGCCAAGTGAAGATTCCCGGCATTCTCGTCGACTGTGTGGTCGTGGCAAAGCCGGAGAACCATTGGCAGACCTTCGGCACGCCATACAATCCGGCGTTCTCGAGCGAGATCCGCGTCCGTGCCGCCTCGCTGCCGGTGATGCCAGTCAGCGAGCGCAAGATCATCGCCCGCCGGGCCGCCCTCGAATTGAAGGCCAACAGCGTCGTCAATCTCGGCATCGGCATGCCCGAGGGGATCGCCTCGGTCGCCAACGAGGAGCGAATCATCGATCTGATCACGCTGACGGCGGAGCCGGGCGTGATCGGCGGCATCCCGGCGAGCGGCATCGATTTCGGCGCGGCGATCAACACACAGGCGGTGATCGACCAGCCCTATCAGTTCGATTTCTACGACGGCGGCGGCTTGGATGCCGCCTTCCTTGGCCTCGCCCAGGTTGACCGCGCCGGCAACCTTAATGTCAGCAAGTTCGGGCCAAAACTTGCGGGTGCCGGCGGCTTCATCAATATCAGCCAGAATGCCAAGGAGGTCATCTTCGTCGGCACCTTCGGCGCGGGCAAGCAGCGCATTGCGGTGAATGAGGGCAAGCTCGTCATCCTTGACGAGGCCAAGTCGCGCAAGTTCGTCGATAGCGTCGAGCACGTCACCTTCAGCGGTCCGTTTGCCGCCGCGCGCAAGCAGCGCACGCTGTACGTCACCGAGCGCTGCGTGTTCGAGCTCAGGCCCGACGGGCTCGAGCTGACGGAAGTTGCGCCCGGCATCGACATCGAGCGCGACATCCTGCGCCTGATGGATTTCAAGCCGCTGATCCCGCGCGATCCTGTTCTGATGGACGACCGCATTTTCCGCGACGATCTCATGGATCTACGCGAGCGCCTGCTCACCATCCCGCTCGACCAGCGCTTCACGCTGGACGAGCAGCAGAACCTGTTCTTCGTCAATCTGGAGCGCTACCCGCTGCGTAGCAAGGCCGAGATCGACACCATCGCCTCCATCGTCGAGGCGAGGCTCGCCCCGCTCGGGCGCCGCGTCTACGCCATCGTCAATTATGACAATTTTTCCATCCTGCCGGAGCTGATGGACGATTATTCGGCCATGGTCCGCAGTCTCGTCGATCGCTTCTATTCCGGCGTATCGCGCTACACCACGTCGGGCTTCCTGCGCATCAAGCTCGGCGAAGCCCTAGAGAAGCGCGGCGTTGCGCCGCATATCTTCGAGAGTGCGGACGAAGCGCAGTCCGATCGGCGGCAGGTCGAAGGCGCCGACGTTGCGCGCGCCATGCAGCAGGCCCAAAAATGATGCATGCTGGCAAAGCCAAATCCGCTTCGCCGGAAGGTTCAATTGCAATGTTCGTAGTGTTGTGCAAATCGCTGTTGCCAGAAGCTTTAAATCAGGAGGGACCATCGTGCGTCGATCACTCATCATAACAACAACCATCCTCGCGCTCGCCGCGGGCGCATCCGCACGGGCCGACGATCTCAAGATCGCGCTGATCTACGGCAAGACCGGTCCGCTCGAGGCCTATGCCAAGCAGACCGAGACCGGCCTGAAAATGGGCTTTGAATACGCCACCAAGGGCACCATGACGCTCGACGGCCGCAAGATCGTCGTCATCACCAAGGACGACCAGGGCAAGCCGGACCTTGCGAAGGCGGCGCTCGCGGAAGCCTATCAGGACGACAAGGCCGACATCGCGATCGGCACGACCTCGTCGGCCGCAGCGCTTGCCATTCTCCCCGTCGCCGAGGAGAACAAGAAGATCCTGATCGTCGAGCCCGCGGTCGCGGATCAGATTACCGGCGAGAAGTGGAATCGCTACATCTTCCGCACGGCGCGCAACTCCTCGCAGGACGCGATCTCCAACGCCGTCGCGATCGGCAAGCAGGGCGTCACCGTGGCGACGCTGGCGCAGGACTACGCCTTCGGCCGCGACGGCGTCGCCGCCTTCAAGGAGGCGCTTGCCAAGACCGGCGCGACCCTCGCCGCCGAGGAATATGCTCCGACCTCGACCACCGACTTCACCGCTGTCGGCCAGCGCCTGTTCGACGCGCTGAAGGACAAGCCGGGCCGCAAGGTGATCTGGGTGATCTGGGCCGGCGCCGGCAATCCGCTGGCCAAGCTCCAGGACATGGATCCGAAGCGCTACGGCATCGAGCTATCCACCGGCGGCAACATCCTGCCGGCGCTCGCGGCCTATAAGGGCCTGCCCGGCATGGAGGGCGCAACGTACTATTTCTATGCGATCCCGAAGAACCCGGTGAACGACTGGTTGGTCGCCGAGCACCAGAAGCGCTTCAACGCGCCGCCGGACTTCTTCACCGCGGGCGGCTTTGCCGCCGCGATGTCCGTCGTCGCCGCCGTCACCAAGGCGAAGTCGACCGACACCGAGAAGCTGATCACGGCGATGGAGGGCCTGGAGTTCGATACGCCGAAGGGCAAGATGGTGTTCCGCAAAGAGGACCATCAGGCGCTGCAGAGCATGTATCACTTCAAGGTCAAGGTCGATCCGAACGTCGCCTGGGCCGTGCTCGAGCCGGTGCGCGAGCTGAAGATCGAGGACATGGACGTGCCGGTTCGCAACAAGCGGTGAGTGTGGTGCTCACCTCTCCCGCTTGCGGGAGAGGTCGGCGCGTAGCGCCGGGTGAGGGCTTTCTCTTCTCGGGGGTTCTCGCCTGCGGCGACACCCTCTCCCTACCCTCCCCCGCAAGCGGGGGAGGGAGCGCAGCGTGATCGCGGATATATCTCCGTTCCCATCATTCGCCGGACTCCAATGCCGCTAACCCTCGAAACCCGCGACCTCACCATCCGCTTTGGCGGCCATGTCGCGGTCAACAACGTCACCTGCACGTTCCGCCCGGGCGAGCTCACCGCCATCGTCGGGCCGAACGGCGCCGGCAAGACCACCTATTTCAATTTGATCTCGGGTCAGCTGCGTGCATCCAGCGGCAGCATCCTGTTCGACGGCACCGACATCACCGGGCAGTCCGCGCCGATGCGCACGCGCGCAGGCCTCGGGCGCGCCTTCCAGCTCACGAATCTTTTCCCGAACCTCACCGTGGAGGAGAACGTCCGCCTCGCGGTGCAAGCGGCGAATGGCACCCATTACGACATGCTGCGGCCCTGGATGGTGCGCCGCGACCTGATCGCGCGTGCCGACGCCATCCTCGACCAGGTCGCGCTCGGCAGCCGGCGCGGCGTCGCCGCGACGGCGCTGTCGCATGGCGACCAGCGCAAGCTCGAGGTAGCGCTGATGATCGCGCTGGAGCCTGATGTCTTCATGTTCGACGAGCCAACCGCCGGCATGAGCATCGACGAGGTGCCTGTGGTTCTCAACCTGATCGCCCAGCTCAAGCAGGACCGGAGCAAGATCATCCTGCTCGTCGAGCACAAGATGGACGTGGTGCGCTCGCTCGCCGACCGCATCATCGTGCTGCATAACGGCCAGCTGGTTGCGGACGGCCCGCCTGCCGAAGTGATCGCCTCGCCGATCGTGCAGGAGGCCTATCTCGGCGTAGCACCCAAGACGGCTGCAGGGAGTGCAGCATGACCGACCTTTTGAAACTCTCCGGCGTGCACACCCATATCGGCCGCTATCACATCCTCCAGGGCATCGATCTCGCAGTTCCGCAGGGGCAGACCACGATGCTGCTCGGCCGCAACGGCGCCGGCAAGACCACGACGCTGCGCACCATCATGGGCCTCTGGCAGGCCTCGCACGGCGAGATTAGCCTCGCCGGCGAGCGCATCGAGAGTCGCGCCACGCCCGACATCGCGCGGCTCGGCGTCGGCTACGTGCCGGAGAGCATGGCCGTGTTCTCCGATCTCACGGTGAAGGAGAATCTGGTGCTGGCGGCGCGCGACGGGCCGCTGGACGATGCCCAGCTCGACTGGATTTTCGGCTTCTTCCCGGCGCTGCGCCGATTCTGGCTGTCGCGGGCGGGAAGCCTCTCGGGCGGGCAGAAGCAGATGTTGTCCATCGCGCGCGCCATCATCGAGCCGCGCAAGCTGCTCTTGATCGACGAGCCGACCAAGGGCCTCGCGCCCGCCATCGTGATGGCGCTGATCGAGTGCCTGAAGGAGATCAAGCGCAAGGGCGCGACCATCCTTCTGGTCGAGCAGAATTTCTTTGCCGCCCGCGAGCTCGGCGACAACGTGCTGGTGATGGACAACGGCACCATCGTCCATCGCGGCGAGATGGCGGCGCTGGCCGCCGACGTGCCGCTGCAAGAGCGACTGCTCGGCCTGAGCCTGGAGGCGCATCAGTGACTGAACTCGCCGCAAATGATCCGCTGCCGAAGCCGAAGCGCGACATCGCGCCGATCCTGCTGCCGGTCGCGCTCGCGCTTCTCATGATCCCGCTGATCGGCTCGACCAGCTCGTGGCTGACGCTGACGGCCGCGAGCCTCGCCATGGGCATGATGATCTTTATCATGGCATCCGGACTTACATTGGTGTTCGGCCTGATGGACGTGCTCAATTTCGGCCACGGCGCCTTCATCGCGGTCGGCGCCTATGTCGCGACCCTGGTGCTGGCGCCGTTTGCGGCCTCGATCCAGGCCGATTCGCTGTGGGTGAACCTCGCGGTGCTGGCGCCGGCAGCGCTGCTGTCAATGGCGGTATCAGGCGCGCTCGGCCTGATCGTCGAGCGAGTGCTGATCCTGCCCGTTTACGGCCAGCATCTGAAGCAGATCCTGATGACGACGGGCGGCCTGATCGTCGCCGAGCAGACGCTGTATGCGCTGTGGGGACCGCAGATCATCCCGATGCCGCTGCCCACCTCGCTGCGAGGCTCCTTCATCCTCGGCGACGTCGCGATCGCTAAGTACCGCGTGCTGGCGATGCTGATCGGCCTCGCCGTCTTCATCGCGATCCAGCTCGTGCTCAACCGCACCAAGCTTGGCCTCCTGATCCGCGCCGGCGTCGAGAACCGTGAGATGGTCGAGGCGCTCGGCTATCGCATCCGCCGCCTGTTCCTCGGCGTATTCATGACGGGATCGGCGCTCGCGGGCCTCGGCGGCGTGATGTGGGCGCTCTATCGCGAGCAGGTTCACGCCTCCATGAGCGACGACCTCACCGTGCTGATCTTCATCGTCGTCATCATCGGCGGGCTCGGGTCGATCGGCGGCTGCTTCATCGGCGCCATCCTCGTGGCCATGGTTGCCAATTACGGCGGCTTCCTGGTGCCGAAACTCGCTCTCGTCTCCAACATCCTGCTGATGGTCGCCATTCTGATGTGGCAGCCGCGCGGCCTCTATGCGGTGACCAGTCGATGATGATCCTCTCCGGTGACCCGCCGCGCAGCCGTGTCCTCACGCTCGTTCTTGTGCTCATCATCCTGGCGCTGGCGGCGACGCCGTTCCTATTCCCGGGCGCCAAGGCGCTGAACGTCGCGGCCAAGATCTGCGTCTTCGCCGCCCTGGTCGCGTCCTACGACCTGTTGCTCGGTTACACCGGCTCGGTGTCATTCGCCCACACCATGTTCTACGGCATCGGCAGCTACGCGATCGCGATCGCGCTGTACGGGATGGGCCCGAACTGGGCCGCGGTCGCAACCGGCATCGTCATCGGCCTGCCGCTCGCAGCTCTGCTCGCGCTCGCGATCGGGCTGTTCTCGCTGCGGGTCGCCGCGATCTTCTTTGCCATGATCACGCTCGCGGTCGCCTCCGCCTTCCAGGTGCTGGCCTCGCAGCTCTCCTGGCTGACCGGCGGCGAGGACGGGCGCAGTTTTCAGCTGCCCGAGCTGCTGCGGCCCGGCACGGTGCTGGTCTCCAAAAGCCTGTTCGGCTTCGAGATCAACGGCCGCATCCTCACCTTCTACCTGGTGCTCGCCATCTCCGCCCTGATGATCCTGGCTCTGCTGCGCGTGGTGAACTCGCCGTTCGGGCGCGTGCTTCAGGCGATCCGCGAGAATCGTTTCCGCGCCGAGGCGCTCGGCTTCCGCACCGTCTTCCATTTGACCTACGCCAACTGCCTCGCGGCGCTGGTCGCCGCGAGCGCCGGCATCCTGAATGCGCTGTGGCTGCGCTATGCCGGGCCCGACACCTCGCTCAGCTTCTCGATCATGCTGGACATCCTGCTGATGGTCGTGATCGGCGGCATGGGCACGATCTACGGCGCGATCATCGGAGCCACCATCTTCATCCTCGCCCAGAACTATTTGCAGTCGCTGATGGGCGTCGCGTCCACGGCGGCGTCGGAAGCCGGTCTGCCGCTGCTGCCGGGCCTGTTGCATCCCGACCGCTGGCTGCTGTGGCTCGGGCTGCTGTTCATCGCCAGCGTCTACTTCTTCCCGACCGGCGTAGTCGGACGGCTGCGCAAGGCTGGCGGCGACAAGAGCGCCGGCGCCTCGCATTAAGCGAAGATTAATGATGCAGCGCGGCGGTTCGCTGCATGTGGATGCGATCTCGCAATGGGATTAATGCCCAGGTAACTGGCTTTCCTAAGGTTTAGGCCATTTGTGTGGTGTATTCCTGCCCTTCCAGGGAGGGGGAATGCGCCACGTCTTGTCAGGGATCGCAGCCGGAATGTGCCTAGCCGCGAAGAACGGCTGGGAGGCAGCGCTTCGGCGCGGGCCGGTGCTGTGGTTGACCCTGTGCGGCGTGTTGCTGGTCGCGGGCATCTTCATCTTCATCGTCACCGCCATGGCCATCGGCGAATTCCGCGAGCGGACCCTCGCCAACCGCGAGCGCGAGCTGGAAAACACGGTGCAGCTGATCGCGCGGCACTTCGATCAGCAATTTGAAGATTCCGACGTGGTCGCTGCCGATGTGATCGGGCAGATGAACCTGCCGGAGATCACCTCGCCCGCGATGTTTCGGGAGAGCATGTCCGGGCTCGCGACGAACCAGATGCTGCGCAGCAAGATCAGTTCGGCGTCCTATCTCGGCGACATCGCGATCTACGACGCCGACGGCGAGCTGATCAACTGGTCGCGCGCGCAGCCGCTGCCGAAGATCAACGTCTCCTCGCGCGCTTACTTCCAGACGTTCAAATCCGATCCGACGGCCGAGCCGGTCATCCTGGAATCCGTCCGCAGCTTCATCATCGACAAATGGACCACGATCGTCGCGCGCCGGCTGAACGGCGCCGACGGAGCCTTCCTCGGCGCGATGGTGCGGCGAATCGATCCGGACAGCTACCAGCAGTACTTCGCATCCGTCGCGCTTGCCGAGGGCACGGCGATCTCGCTGTTCGATCGCGAAGGCAAGATGCTGGCGCGCTATCCGCATCTCGAAGAGCTGATCGGACGAAGCTTCAAGAATGCGCCGCTGATGCAGAAGGTGCTGGCCAAGGGCGGCCAGCACACGCTCCGCGTCAGGAGTCCGGTCGACGGCGAGGAGCGGCTCGGCTCGGCCGCGTCCCTGAATCATTTTCCCCTGGTCATCGTCGCGACCAATACCATGTCGGCTGCGCTCGCGGACTGGCGGCAGCAGACCGGCTTCCTGGTCGCTACGGCTGGCTTCTCGGCAGCCGTGATCGCGCTGATCCTCTATCTGATCATCCGACAGATCCACCGGCAGAACCGCGAGGCCCAGGAGCGAATCGAATTGGAGCGGCAGAGGCTGGACACCGCCCTCAACAACATGTCGCAGGGGCTGATCCTGTACGATGCCGCCGGATACATCGTCATTTGCAACTGCCGCTACGCTGACATGTTCGGCCTCTCCCACGATGTCATCAAGCCCGGCTGTCACATCCGCGAGGCGATGTATCATCGCAAGGAGCGTGGCGCGTTCGACGGCAATGTCGAGGAATTTTGCGCCGACGTCATGCGGATCGTCGCCGAAGGCACGGTCTCCACGAGAATTCATCAGCTGGCCAACGGCCGCGCCTTCCACGTCATCAACACCCCGCTCGCGCAGGGCGGCTGGGTCGCCACGATTGAAGACATCACCGAGCGCCGTAACCTGGAGCAGGAGCGCGACCGCAACCACACCTTCCTGAGCGAGATCATCGACCACATCCCCTCGCAGATCACGGTGAAGGACGCGCGCACGCGGCAGTATCTGCTGATCAACGGCGTCGCCGAGCAGCAATTCGGCCAGTCACGCGAGGACGTCGTCGGCAAGACCGCCTTCGACATCTTCCCGACGCCGTCAGCGACGGTGGTGACCGAGGACGACAACAAGGCACTGCAATCTCTCAAGGGGCTCTTCAAGGACGAGCATCCCTGGCTGACCCAGGCCATGGGGCTGCGCTACATCACCTCGACCCGGATCGGCCTCCGCGACAAGGCCGGCGAGCCGCGCTATCTCATCCACGTCGTCGATGACGTCACCGAGCGGCGGCGCGCCCACGAGAAGATCGCGCATATGGCGCACTACGATGCGCTGACCGACCTGCCGAACCGCACCCTGTTCCGCGAGCAGATCGAACGCGAGCTGGCGACGGTTGCCAGCGGCGGGCAGTTCGCGCTGCTTTACATCGACGTCGACGAATTCAAGGGCATCAACGATTCGCTCGGCCACCATGTCGGCGACGAGCTGTTGAAAGCGATCGCGGGCCGTCTGCGCGGCTGCCTCAAGCAGGACGACCTGATTGCGCGGCTCGGCGGCGACGAATTCGCGGTCATCCAGACCGGGATCCAGTCCTCCGCCGACGTGGTGTCGTTCGTGACGCGGATCTACGAAGCGATCCGGCAGCCCTATCACTGTCTCGGCCATCAGCTCTCCACCGACGCGAGCATCGGGATCGCGCTGGCGCCGCAGGACGGCTCCGATCTCGATCAGCTCATCAAGAATGCCGACCTTGCGATGTACGGCGCCAAGGCCGAAGGACGCCGCACCCACCGCTTCTTCGAGCCGGCGATGGACGCCTGCGCCAAGGCGCGCCTGGCCATGGAGCAGGATCTGCGCCAGGCCCTGGTCTACGGCGGCTTCGAGATTCACTACCAACCGCTGGTCGATCTGCGCTCGGGCGAGGTCTCCGGCTGCGAGGCGTTGCTGCGCTGGCGCCATCCCGAGCGCGGCATGGTGTCGCCGGCGGAGTTCATTCCGGTCGCCGAAGACACCGGCCTGATCAACGAGCTCGGCGACTGGGTGCTGCGCATGGCCTGCAACGAGGCCGCGACCTGGCCTGCGCATGTCCGCGTTGCGGTCAATGTCTCGCCGGTGCAGCTCAAATGTGACACGCTGGCCTTGCGGATCGCCGGCGCGCTCGCCGCCTCCGGGCTCGACCCGCGCCGGCTCGAGCTCGAGATCACCGAGGCCGTGCTGATCCGCGACGACGAGGCGGCGCTCTCGATCCTGCACCAGCTCCGCGCCATCGGCGTGCGCATCGCGCTCGACGATTTCGGCACCGGCTACTCCTCGCTCAGCTATCTGAAGCGCTTCCCGTTCGACAAGATCAAGATCGATCGCTGCTTCGTCGCCGACATCGCGGAGACGAACGGCGCGCCGGTCATCGTGCAGGCCGTGGTCAACATCGCCGCCGCCAGCAGCATGACCACGGTCGCCGAGGGCGTCGAGACCGAGGCCCAGCGCGAGATGTTGCGCAGCCTCGGCTGCACGGAGATGCAGGGTTATCTGTTCAGCGCGCCGAAGCCGGCCACCGAAGTGCGAAAGCTGTTCGGCACCGGCGATGGCTTGCCCGGAGTCTTGCCGGTGGCGGCGGTGGCCTGATGGCGAAGCCAGGGAAGACGCCGGCCAAGACCGTCGATGTTGCCGATTCCTATGCCGTTCGGCTGATGCAGCATCTGGTGGTGCCGACCTTCGTGATCGACCCGAAGCGCCGCGTCGTGATCTGGAACAGAGCCTGCGAGCGGCTGACCGGCGTCACCGCCTCGGAGGTGATCGGCACCAATAAGCATTGGCAGGCCTTCTACGAGACCAAGCGCCCCTGCCTCGCCGACCTGGTTGCACTGGACCGCCCAGAGCAGCTTCCGGAGTACTATTCGGAATATGCCGCGCGCGGCCATAACGGCCTCGGCTTCAGCGCCGAGAACTGGTGCGTGATGCCGAAGCTCGGCAGCCAGCTCTATCTCGCCATCGACGCCGGCCCGATCCACGACGAGGCCGGCCAGCTGATCGCCGTGGTGGAGACGCTGCGCGACCTCACCGACCAGAAGCGCGCCGAGATGGCGCTGAAGGAGCTCGCCACCAAGGACGGGCTGACCGGCCTGTCGAACCGCCGCGCCTTCGACCAGATGCTGATGAGCGAATGGGCCCGCGCGCAGCGCACGCAGAAGCCGCTGGCGCTGTTGTTCGTCGACGTCGACCATTTCAAGCTGTTCAACGACCGGCACGGCCACCAGAGCGGCGACGAATGCTTGCGCGCGGTCGCCGCTGCCGTCAGCCGCCACGCCATGCGCCCGCTCGACCTCGCCGGCCGCTATGGCGGCGAGGAGTTCGCGCTGATCCTGCCGGACATGGATTGCGATACCGCCTGCGCCGTCGCCGAGGAGATCCGCTGCGCCGTGCTGGCCTTGCAAATCGCCCACGGCGCCATGGGCGCCGGCGAGCACGTCACCCTCAGCGTCGGCGTCGCAAGCCACATTCCCAGTGGTGCCGATGGCGGCCCCGACCGGCTGCTCGGCGCGGCCGACGAGGCGCTCTATGTGGCCAAACGGCTCGGCCGCAACCGCGTCATCTGCGCTGAACGGGTGCTGGCCGAGTTCGCCGCCCTCGGCCGGGAGGCCGCGGTTCCGGCCCCTGGCCGGCGCAAATCGGCTTAGTGCCATTTCCGTTCCGATAGAATCGGAACGGGCTCTAGATTCTTGTTTTGGCGCGTTTTCTTCACGCGAACCGGGACCACTTCGCTCGAAAACGCTTCCAGCGCGAGCCGGTGAGAACCGGTTGCCCGCCCCTCACCAATCGGCTACATGAAGCCTCGACTAGCACCCGTAGCTCAGCTGGATAGAGCGTTGCCCTCCGAAGGCAAAGGTCACACGTTCGAATCGTGTCGGGTGCGCCAATAGATTCAATTGGTTAGGGGCCGTCCGGCCGTTCGATCTCTTCGCTTGCGTAAGCGATGGGGTAAGCCAATCAATGGAATTAGGCTCTTTCGACGATCATCAAGTTGATCTCCGCCTCCATCGTTGCATCGGTTAATCGCGATCCCAGCAAGCCACTAACGAGATCAAAGCTACCACAGCGGCTATGAAGGCAAAGGCACTCGCCCACCTGTCGCAGAGTTTCCGCCGCGCCAGTCAAGAACCCAACCAATCGTCTGCGGCCCGATGAGTAGCCCAGCATCGAATGCACCGCGCGCGTGGTGCCGTAGTGCGCCGTTTCATGATTCCCCATCACTCAGGCGCCGTACTCATGTGCTGCAAAGCCAATCTTACCGAGGACCGCATCAAGAAGCTCTGCAGCAGCATCACCGAAAGCCAGCTTTCTGAGATTGTCCAGATGAAGGACTTGCTCAACAGCGAGCAGAAATCAGCGCAAAGCAGCTCGCGCTAATCTGCCCATCGGCACGAGTTCCTTCGTCTTGTGCTCGCCGTCTTGTGCTCGGCGCGCTGAACCGTGGAACACATCGCGATGTCGATATGTTCTCTAAGCGGAGTGGCAACCCGCTCCATGTTCCTTATCGAGGTTGTGCTCGCCCACATCAGAACTGACCTCGGCACTCTGGCCGCAGCGTTACCTGAATCGCGGTGACTCCTGGATTCGAAAGGACGGCAATGGCGCGATGGGACTTACGGGATCGGTTCTCATTTGAGGGACAGAGCATCGCCTGGGGCGTTGCGGGCGAGGGGCGGCCGGCCGTTGTCGTGCATGGCTCGCCCTTCTCCTCGCGTGAATGGCGTCGGATTGTGCCCTGGCTCGCTCGGCACCGACGCGTTTTCTACTACGACCTTTTGGGCTACGGCCAATCGGCCAAGCCAGATGCGGACGTCCTCCACGAAGCCCAGAACGGCCTGCTCGCCGCTCTCGCGCGTCACTGGCGCATCGACCGGCCAGACATTATTGCCCATGACTTCGGCGGTTCGGCCGCGCTGCGCGCGCATCTATTGGACGGCGTCGAGTACCGCAGCCTCATGCTGATTGATCCCGTCGCGATCAGCCCGCAAGGCTCGGTGCTCGTCCAGGCAGCGAAGGCGCACCCGGGTGTGTTCTCCGGGTTGCCAGCCTACGTTCACGAGGCGATTCTGCGCGCCTACATAGGCGCCGCGGTGAAGTACCGCCTGCGCGAGGAAGATATGCGGGCCTACATAGAGCCATGGCTTGGCGACGAGGGGCAGAATGCCTTCTGGCGGCAGATCGCACAGATGGACGACAAATATTCGCATGAGGTGGAAGGGCGGTACGGCGAGATCCGGTGCCCCGTCGCCATTCTGTGGGGCGAGGGGGACGAGTTCATTCCATTGGTGGATGGCAAGGAACTCGCCCGACGCATTCCGGACTCTTCGTTCACAGTCATTCCCGATGCGAAGCACCTCGTCCAGGAGGACGCACCGGAGGCGATCGTCGCCGCGGCCCTTGACTTTTGGGGCCGGCTGGACCCGAGGAGCTAACCGCATCGCTGCGAAAGCGCTTGTTTTAAAGACCTGTTTGTTCTGAATCGCGTTCCTTGCGAGAGCGCATGCCGCAGGATGAAGTCAGCTTCGGGCACCTGCCGCATCGGCAAACGGCGCACCGGGCTCGAACGGGCCGCAGAAATGCATCATGCGGCACATTCGAAAGCGTCCATTGAAGCGTGGGCACGGGCCACCTCGCGCTTCGCTCCGCTCAATTGTATCATCATTCCATGAGCGAATCCGACACGGTGACCGGCGAAGCCTCGCCCGTCCGCAAGATCATCCATATCGACATGGATGCTTTCTATGCGTCCGTGGAGCAGCGCGATAATCCGGACCTGCGCGGAAAGCCGGTCGCAGTCGGAGGCTCTGCGGAACGCGGCGTGGTCGCGGCCGCCAGCTATGAAGCACGCAAGTTCGGGGTTCGCTCTGCCATGCCTTCCGTGACTGCGAAGCGGCAGTGTCCCGATCTGATCTTCGTGAAGCCGCGCTTCGAGGTCTACAAGGCAATCAGCCGGCAGATCCGCGACATCTTTGCCGAGCATACGCCCATCGTCGAGCCATTGTCGCTCGACGAGGCCTATCTCGACGTGACGGAAAACCTGCAAGGCATCCCGCTGGCGCGGGACATCGCCCTGCGCATCCGCGAGAAGATCAAGGCCGAGACGGGCCTCAATGCTTCGGCGGGCATCTCCTACAACAAGTTTCTGGCAAAGCTCGCCTCCGATCATCGCAAGCCCAACGGTCAGTTCGTGATCTCGCCGGAAATGGGCCCCGCTTTCGTCGAGACGCTGCCCGTCGGCAAGTTCCACGGAATAGGCCCGGCGACGAGTGCGAAGATGAACGCGCTCGGCATGTTCACCGGCCTCGACATCCGCAACCAGACGCTGGAGTTCATGAATGCGAATTTCGGCAAGTCGGGCGCCTATTACTATTGGATCTCGCGCGGTGTCGACGAACGTCCGGTCCGGGCCAACCGGATCCGCAAGTCCATCGGCGCGGAGAACACGTTCTCAACCGATCTCACCGAGTTCGACGCGCTGGCCGCCGAGCTCGAACCTCTCGTCGACAAGGTATGGCGGCATTGCGAGGCCACCGGCAACCGCGGCCGCACCGTCACCCTGAAGATCAAGTTTTCCGACTTCGAGATCATCACGCGCAGCAGGTCCGTCGCAGTGGCGGTTGCAGGACGGGACGAACTGGAGCGGCTGGCCTGCGGCCTGCTCGAAGCCGAGATGCCGCTGCCCAAGCGCGTCAGGCTGCTGGGAGTCTCGCTGTCTTCGCTCCAGGTCGACGGCGATTCGGAGCCTCAGCTGACCTTGGGTATTTGAACGCGACCGGTGGGCCCCCGGCGAACGCGACATCTTTATCCGCGACGCGGCGCCAAACCTGTCGTAGAGACATCAAAACATGCCTTTTCGCGATTGATGTTGGGATGCTTGCCTTATTGATACGCCTCGGACTGCGCTTCGAAGACCGCATCGAGGAGCGGCGGTTTGTCGATCAGTACGTCCGAGGCAGTCTCGGGTGGACGCAGATCGCGATGCTGCTCGGTGCCGCCACCTATGCCGGCTACACCATCTGGGATTGGGTGCTCTACCCCGAAGTCGTTCCGACCACCCTTGCAATCCGCGGTGGCACTGCCCTGTTCGTGCTGCTCCCGCTGACCGCGCTGCTGTCACGGCGATGGATGAAGCCATGGGCAGAGACGATTTTCCTCGTCTACTGCGTCATTCCCGGCTGCATCCTGCCGAGCATTTATCTCGTGCTGCCGTCAGGCTTCACGTTTGCCGCTCCGGGCATGATGATGATCATCCTGTTCGTCTCGACCATGCTGCCATTGCGGATCGGCTCGCTGGCGATTTTCTGCCTGCTGTCGTGGGTGGCGCTGCTGGTCGCCGAGACGTTCGCGCTGACGATGCCGACGGGCCTGCGATTCATCAATCATTCTCTCGTCGGAAACGCCTACGCATTGTCGCTCTATGCCGTGGCTGCGCGCGAGTACCGGGCGCGAAAGCAATTCCGAACGTCCGAGGCGCTGCAACGGGAGAAAGAACGCTCGGAGAAATCGCTACGCGATCTCCGCGCGACCCAAGAGCACCTCGTGCAGGCAGAAAAGCTCGCCTCGCTCGGGCAATTGGTGGCAGGCGTCGCTCACGAGGTCAGCACTCCGCTTGGCCTCGCCTTGACGACCTCGACAGCCATGCAGACTGATCTACAAGCAATGGCTGATGCATTGGGCGGAGCGTCGGTCCGGCGATCCGATCTGACCAAGGGGATTGACCGGCTCAAGCAGGGGCTCAACCTGACCTTCGACAACCTGCACCGCGCATCCGAGATGGTGCATAGTTTCAGGCAGGTCGCCGTGCATCAGGCCGATGAGGACCGGCGCACGTTCGAGCTCAGGGATTGGCTGTCGGAGTTGACGTCCAAGCTTGGACCGCTGCTGTCGCACCATGGCCTGGCGGTCGACGTCCAATGTCCGGCGGGAATCACGCTCAACAGCTATCCCGGAGCGCTTGCTCAGGTGATCAGCAATCTCGCTCTCAACACTGCCGGGCATGCCTATCCTGACAAAAGCGGCGGCAGGTTTGTCATCACGGTGAGCCAGCCGGACCCGAAATCAGTCCGCCTGGTCTGCGCCGATGAAGGCGTCGGAATCCCCGAGCCATTGCAGGCTCACATCTTCGATCCGTTCGTTACGACCAGCCGGGAGCGTGGCAACGCCGGCCTCGGGCTCCACATCGCGTTCAATTTGGTTGTCTCATCGCTCAACGGTCGGCTGCGTCTCGAGAGCAAAGCGGGTCCGGGAACTCAGATCGCCATCGAGATTCCCGCTGAAGCAACAGTGTAAGAGAACAGCGAAGTCTCGAGGCTTGACGCTATTACGCGCGGTTCCCAATGAGTGAGCCGGCAGGTTTCTTGATGCGGTCAGCCTCTTCTGTAGCTCGAGCTCGGTCTTTTCCCAATCGCCTCTCACGAGGATCCCGCCGGCGCAAGCATCGAACGTCGATGCGAGTGGTGCGCACGCCCATCCTGTGGTGGCTGATTGGGCGAAGCGGCCCGGTGCGTCATCGAGACCTCATGAAGGTCGTCGGGCCTCATCTCGCCGGTGCCCTCGCTTCAGTCGTGACTGTGTGTCTGCTGCATCGCTGGCTGCTGGCACGTTCGATCGACGAGATTCCCGATTTGGCAGCCTGCTTCTGCCTTTCGTATGCGGCCTCGCTCACGATCATCGCGCTGTTTCCGGCCTGTCGCGGAGAAATGTGGCGCTACGCACGCAGCGTCAGTGGCGCATGACACGATCGGCACCAAGCTCGTTGGCAAGATACTCGTTGACAAGACACGCGTTGGCAAGACAACCGAGCTGATTGTCACGTGACCGGGCACGCTAAAGCCGTGCGCCACAGCAGCGAACCGCAGTTCGCCGACCGTGGCGCACGTGTCTCAAAATGTCCCGCTCGGGCCGATCAATGCCTCACATGCTCGAACACCACGATCACGCCGGTCGGTTCCGGCTCGTGCGCCATCAGGCGGGTCAGGTCGGAATCGCCCCAATCGGCGAGGCTAACGACTTCGCCGCTCTCGCGATCGGTACCGAGCGACGGTGTGGGCTCGAGAACTTTGAGGCCCATCTCGTCGACGAAGAAGGTGTGCTCACCGAACATGCTGTTAAGCTGCGGCATGGCGGGATGTTCGTCGGGCAGCACCTGAGCACCGAGTTGGTTGACAGTCTGCTTCACTTGTTCGGATGTGAGCTTCATGAGCCGCTCCGTTCTGTCACGTCGGGTTTCATTGAGCTGAGCCAGAGCGAACGTTCCCTGCGCCGGTGTGCCGCCTGGCTCAAACTTCGAACAAGTGCTGCGCACAAATGTTCCTTAGAAATGTATTTCGTGATCGAGCGCTGCCTCTGCCGCGCTCATGGCACGGGATCGCCACAGGATGTCCACGATCCGGCGGCCAATGGCCTTCTATCGACCTGCTACTCGCTCCTGTCCTCACCGATCGACAATGCGCAGATGCGTGACAGATACGTGTAGGGCAGGCCGGTCTCCTCGGACCAGGCGTTGAATTGCGCCTGCACTTTGGCGAGATCGCCCTTCGACTTCACCTCTTCGGCAATGTCGAGACCCGCATCGCGCAGGCAAGCCACCACGTCCTTGGAGGTCACAAAACCGTCCCAGCCGACGAAGCGCAGCAGCATCTGGCCGGTGTTGCCGCCTAACCGGCTGCCGCGCTTGGCGAGGAGATCGAGCAGCCCAATCTCGTCGGACGAGGCCATTTCGCCAGAAACTTGCCGAAGCTGCCGTGTTCCTTCGCGATCTTCTGCACGAAAGCGGCATTGTCGCGCACCGACATGATCTTGGCGCCGTTGCGTACGATGCGTGCATCGCGCAGCAGGGCTTCCCAATACTCCTCGGGCTGGAAGCTGAGCTTGGCCGGCTGGAAATGCAGGAAGGCGTCTTCGAAACCGTCCCATTTCGTCTCGATCACGCTCCAGGCAAAGCCGGCGCAAAACACTCGCTTCGTCATCTCGGCGAGGATGCGGTCGTCGCCGAGCTTCGCCAGCCGCTTGAGGTCTGGCTTGTTAGGCATCAGCTTCTCCAGCGCCTTAGGCCCGCCCTTGCGTTTCTCGGCGCGGGCACGAATGGTCTTGAAGGGGGTCATGCGGACACGAGCGGTTGAAGGGTGCGCCACGAGATCAGAATTCGATGATCCGGTCCAGCCTGCGCGGATTGATCAGAAGGAGTGACGTGCTGGCCTGCTTCTTGCTTCATGACATTTGGTATTTCCTGACATATTCAATCCTCCGCGGACGGATTTTAATGCGTGCCTGGTCGTCGCCGACCTGCATTATTCGCTGCCGCAGCTCGACTGGCTGGTCAGCGCCGCGCCGCAATTCGACCTCGTGATCTTCGCCGGCGATGCGCTCGACATCGGCTCGATGGTGGACTTTCGCGCCCAGATCGTGGTGGTGAAAAAGTACCTCGCGCTGCTCGCCGCGAAGACCCGGATGATCCTCTGCTCCGGCAATCACGACCTCGATGAACGCAATGCGGACGGCGAGAAGATCTCGCGCTGGATCTCGGAGGTACGAGAGCTTGGGGTTGCCTGCGACGGCGACGGCCTCAGCATCGACGACACCTTGTTCACGGTGTGCCCATGGTGGGATGGACCGCTGATCAAGCAGCGTCTCGTCGAGCAGCTCCGTGACGCCGCCACCAATCGCCCGCGGCGCTGGATCTGGGTGCACCATGCGCCGCCGGCGGAATCACCGACGAGCTGGGGCGGCAAGCGCTTTTTCGGCGACGTCGAGCTGGTGCAATGGATCATGCAGTATCAGCCGGCGATGGTGATCTCCGGCCATGTGCATCAGTCGCCCTTCATCAGGGATGGCTCTTGGTTCGACCGGCTCGGCGAGAGCTGGGTCTTCAACACGGGCCTACAACCCGGCCGGCCGCCGACCTACATCGTGCTCGATCTCGGTGCGGACAAGGCGTTCTGGCTTGCGGCCGGGGAAGCGCAATGGATCGACCTGAGCGCGCCGCTAAAGCGACCCGCCGCGCCCATCGAGACGCCGCCGGGCTGGCTCACATCCTTGGATCGGATTGCCGATCCGAGCCTGGCGAGACCTCCTGCGGCGGCAGGTTGATCATGCTCTGCAGCACCTCGCCGACCATCGTCAGATGGGTCCCGTGGTCGGCATATTGCCGCTTGAGATCGGCCAGATAGGTGTTGGCGGCGTTGAGCCGCTGGGCCAGCATCTTCGCGATCAGAAGCGCCATGCCGGGCTGCTGCTCGAGAAGCGAGGCCGCATCTTCGAATTCGTAGATGACCGCGTCGGAGCAGGCCCGCACCGTCGCGGTATGCGGCTGGCCCAGCAGCACCGACATTTCGCCGAGCACAGCGCCCGGCTCTGTGACGGTGGCAACCACCATCTCGCCCTTGAGCACCTCGAGCTTGCCCTGCATCAGCACGTAGAGATGGCCGCTGGTGCCGCCCTCGGTGATCACCACGGTACCGGCTTTGACCTGCCGCTCCGTTCCGCCGGTGCAATAATCCAGAACTGCGCCCATCGCCAAAGGCTCCCCTCACGGCGACAGTAGAGCATGATCCGCGCCCTACGCTTGCTCAAGATTACAGCAAGTGAAGGCTGGCGTCACGCACGTGAGAGCGCAGGCACTTCCTCGGGCATGATCGCCTGGAGGCCGCCGAAACGGCGTTCGCGGCCATGGAAGGCAGCGAGCGCCTCGGCGAGATCGCCGGCATCGAATTCAGGCCACATCCGCTCGGTGAAGTGCAGCTCGGCATAGGCGCCTTCCCAGAGCAGGAAGTCCGACAGCCGCTTCTCGCCCGAGGTGCGGATGATGAGATCGACGTCGCGCAGGCCGGCCTCGCCGGTGACGAGCTGCGAGAACGCTTCGCGGGTGAGGCTGGTCAGCGCCGCGGCCTTCGCCGCGGCGTTGAGGATGGCGTCGCGCGCGGAATAATCGACCGCGATGCGCAAATGCAGCGTACTGCCTTGGGCGGTCGCCTCTTCGGCGCGCGCGATCGCGCTGGCGATGCCGTCGGGCAGGCGGTCGCGGCGGCCGATCACGGTGAGGCGCACGCCGTTCTTGACCAGGCTCTGCACTTCATTGGAAAGGTAGAAGCGCAGCAGCGTCATCAGCGCGGCGACCTCGGCCTTGGGCCTGCGCCAATTGTCGGTGGAGAAGGCATAGAGCGTCAGCGTGCCAATGCCCTGCTTGGGCGCGGCCTCGACGATGCGTCGGATCGTCTCGACGCCGGCCTCGTGGCCGCGCAGGCGCGACAGACCGCGCCGCGTCGCCCATCTGCCGTTGCCGTCCATGATGATGCCGACGTGAAGCTTGTCGTCGCAGGACACAGGGTTACTTTGCATTACAAAGTCTCCGGTCAAAAGGGGGATCAGGTCGAAACGAAACCGAGGCGTCCGAGCGGCGGCGCCTCGCGGCCGGCGGCCTTGGCGGCATCGCGCACGAGGCGTTCGAGCACGGCGAGATAATCGAGGAAACGACGGCGGCCGGACTTGGTGAGGCGACAGGTCGTGTGCGGGCGATTGCCCTCATAACCCTTGGTCACCTCGACGAGGCCGGCCTCCTGGAGCACGGCGAGGTGCCGGCTGAGATTGCCGTCGGTGAGGCCGCAAAGCTGCTTGAGGTCGGCGAATGCCAGCCCCTTGGGATGCGCCATCAACGAGGTCAGCAGGCCGAGCCTCGCCTTCTCGTGGATGACGCGATCGAGCCCTTCGTAGGAGAACGGCGCGCTGTCAGACTTCGACATCATGGTCTCCGGACGCGACATACAGAATGGCCGCCATCACCGACTGCCCGATCACGAAGGGCAGACCCATGGTCCATGGCGATAGCGTGTGAGTTTGGCTGGCGTGCACCACCACCGCAAAGCCTGACACGAAATACCAGGCGCCGGCGAGCGCGACGGTACGCGGCAGCGAGCGGACGGAGGCGAAGATGCCGAGCGACACCAGGATCTGCCACAAGCCGGGCAACAGCCACAGCGTTTCCGCTGCAAATTTCCACATCACCACCGCGAGCAGCACGCCGGCGATGCCTGCGGGCAGGAAATGCTCGACCGCCTGGTGGATCATGGCATCGGCGAGGCCCGAATGATGGCGGCGCGAGCGCGCGCGCATCTCGATCCCGATGATCAGGCCGGAGAGCACCGCGGCGATGAACCAGCCGATGAAGAAGTCGAGCGGCTCGCTGGTGGGATCGCCGAGCAACCAGAATTGCAGAACCGCGGTGATGAGCGCGACGGCACCTGTCGCCGCCATTGTCGCCGGGCCGTAGCCGCGGAACGCGGTGCCCGCCGCGATCTGGCTGCGGATCGTCACGATGTCGGCCAGCGCCTTGTCGAGATCGCGCATTGGCAACGCCAAAACCTCGTTCCGCCCCTGCTACCCAGAGCCCGGTTACTTTGTATTGCAAAGTATATAGCACTGCAGAGTAAAGGCAAGCCCGGATGTCGCGACAGCCGGATCGAACTTGAAGGAACAACTGGCGGTTGCGCGACACCGCGTCCCACAGATAAGATGGAGCGAAAAGCATTTCCGGGGGCTGGTATGTGGCTTAAGTCATTTGTCGTTGCGTCTTTGTTGCACGTGGGTGTCGTCAGCGTCGCGCATGCGGCGGGACCGTTCGGCTCCGTCAATGTCGGCAACTGGATCGGCGGCGCTTTCAGCAATGATGAGACGGGAGCGTTCTCGCATTGTGCGGCCACCGCGCCTTACGCCAACGGGGTGAGTCTCGTCGTCGCGCAGAATGCGGCCGGCTCCTGGCTTCTGAGCCTTGCCAGCCCCGGCTTTCGCTTCAACAAGGGCGATACCGCGCCCGTCGACTTCATCTTCGACGGCCAGGAGCAGGCCAGGTTGTTTGCGACCTCCAACGCCCCCAACATGGTGACGACCATCCTGCCCCTCAATGTCGCTCGCACCTTCCAGAAGGCAAGCCTGATGGTAGTGACGACCAACGGCAGCAAGCCACTCCAGTTCGTGTTGACGTCGACGGCACCCATGGTCGCGGCGCTGGCGAACTGCGTCACGCGGGTGAAGGCGGACGGGCTCAGCAAGGCCGGGGACTTCACCAAGGGTACAGCGAAGCCAGCGGCCACAGCGGACAAGCAGGCACCACCGCCGGCCAGCAAGTCCGCCAAGCCCAAGAGCGGCACCGGCTTCGTGGTCAGCGCCAATGGGCACATCGTCACGAACAACCATGTGATCGAGGGTTGCAGCGACCTCAAGGGCAATCTCACGGGCGAGGCCACAATGGTGTTGCGCGTCGTATCGAGCGATGCAAACAACGATCTGGCCCTCTTGCAGGCGCCGTCGACAGCGACGTTCAAGGAGTTTGCCCGGATTCGCGACCGCTCGATCCGCTCCGGCGATTCCGTCGTCGCGATCGGCTTTCCCTATCACGGGCTGCTGAGCTCGGACTTCACCGTGACCACCGGTATCGTGAGCTCGCTCAGTGGCATGCGCAACGATTCGCGTTTCCTGCAGATCAGCGCGCCCGTGCAGCCCGGCAATAGCGGAGGCCCGCTGTTCGACACCACCGGGCAGGTCGTGGGTGTGGTCACCGGAAAGCTCGACAATCTGCGGATCGCGGTCGCAACCGGGAACATCCCCGAAAACATCAACTTCGCCATCAAGACCGGCGCGCTGCGCGACTTCCTCGACAATTCCGTGGTGCCCTACCAGACCGCCGAGCCGAAGAGCGAGCTCAAGACGACCGACATCGCCGGCAACGCCCGGCCCTATACGATGCTGATCTCGTGCAACGCGACCGAACAGGCCGACGCGAAGCGGTGAAGGCGGGCACCGACCGCGCCTAACCTCCGACGTCGTCCTGGCGAAAGCCAAGACCCATTACCCCAACAAGGGGTTTGGCGAAGATTGGTCGTTCGGTGCGACAACCGAGCGCCATCGATAGATTCCGCGGTATGGGTCCTGGCCTTCGCCAGGACGACATCGAGAAACGAACCGCTCCCCTCACCCGTGGCAGCACGCCTCCTTCGTCGCCTGCGGTTCGTACTGGTCGCGCAGGCGAACCCAGTCCATCGGATAGGGCAAGCCGTCCTCGTGACGGCCGAGCGGCGTGAGGTCGAGGTACTGATAGGCGGCGTTCATCATATCGAGGCCGCGGGCGAAGCATGAGTAGGTGTGGAAGATCTCGCCGGCCTCGTTGCGAAAGAACACGCTGATGCCAGGCAGCTCGGGCCCGTAGAACGGCGTGGTGCCGAAATTGTACTTCGGCACGCCCTTGTCGATCTGCTCGGGTGTGAATGAGACTTCGTAATCGTAGTTGAAGTCGCTGCTTCCCGAAGAGACCCAGTCGAAGGTCCAGCCCATCCGCTTCTTGAACGCGTCGAGCTTGGCAACAGGCGCAAGCGAAATCGCAACCATTCTGGTATCGCGCGCGGCCAGATGCGGCACCATGCGCTCGAAGCCGTCGGCCCAGAACGAGCAGCTCTTGCAGGCGGCGTCCCAATCGGGTGCGAACATCACGTGCTGCACCACGAGCTGCGGCCGGCCCTTGAAGAGATCGCCGAGCGTCAGCTTGCCGTTCGGTCCGTCGAACAAATAGTTCTTGTCGACCTTGACCCAGGGCAATGCACGGCGCTCCTCGGCCAGACGCTCGCGGGCCGCAGTGAGCTCCTTCTCATGGGCGAGATGAGCCTTGCGGGCGGCGATCCATTGCTCGCGCGAGACGATCTGATGTTGCTGCATGGTGTCCTCCTCTGATCTGGATCAGGCGACGAAGGCATCGAGCTTGTCGAAGAACGAGCTCCAGCCGCGCAAATGGTTGTCGCGGGCGGTTTCGTCGAAGAACTGGGCGTGATGGAAGACCATCAAGGTGCCGGCGCTGTCCGGCTTCAGCGTGATCGTCACCAGCGATTCGCGCTCCGGCGTCGAATGCCAGGCCCAGGTGAAGACCAGCCGCTCGTTCGGCACGACGTCGCGATAGGTACCGCCGGCCTCGAAATATTCGCCGTCATCACGGGTGAAGCTGATGCGAAAGCTGCCGCCGGTGCGGACGTCGAGCTCGGCTCGAACCGTCGCAGGCTTCATGTTCGGCGGCCCGAACCATTGCGCTAGCTGCTCGGCTTGCGTCCAGGCCGCGTAGACCTTTTCCGGCCGCGCGCGGAGCCGGAGCGTGAGCGTGAGGCTTGGGCGTTCCGTTGGGCGCTCGGCGGCGCTGAGATCGGCGTTGACGGCTGCGTTGGCCATGTCTCTTCCTCCACGAAGGCGGCAAGGCGATCGAGATTGTCGGACCAGAATCGCGCATAGCGATTGAGCCAGTTCATCGCCTGCTCCATCGGCTGCGCGGTGAGCCGGCAGGCGACCGTGCGCCCGGTCTTCTCCCGCACGATCAGGCCCGCATCCGTGAGCACGTCGAGATGCTTCATGATCGCCGGCAGCGAGATCGGGAACGGTGCGGCCAGCTCGCTCACCGACAGGCTGTCCTGCTCGCCGAGCCGTGCCAGCAGGGCACGCCGCGTCGGGTCGGATAGCGCCGCAAAGGTCCGGTCCAGCGACTCGTCCTGATACTTAACCATAAGGTTTAGTATAGGCGCGAACGCGGATCCGTCAAGCCCGAACCTCCGCACGCGGTTCTGCACGAGCGCGTGATCGGGCAGCGGGTCAGTGGGGAACGCGGGTTGCGCTAGTATGGCGCGACGGCGCGCGTGCGGCGGTGCACTCGCGGCTGAGGTTGCATCTGGCCGTAGCCAAAGCGAGGATTGCGACCGCAGTACAACAGCCGGCCGGAGATGCTGGCCTGGCACTGCTCATAGGTGCTGTAAGCGCATTCGCCGGGATAGTCGTACTCGCCGCCTTGCGCGCACCAGGGATAGTCGCGTGCGGCGGCTGGGGGAATGGTGGCGAAACCGGCAAGGACCGTCACGCCGAGCGTCAGCAGCGCCAATTGGGTGTTGCGCATGATCCAACTCCTCTCTTGCTGGCGTCAGATACGCCACCATCCTCACGAGGTTTCGTCGCGCCGGTTTATTCCAGATCAAGTGTATCGCGCGCGCAAGAAAAAAGCCCTGCCGAACGGCAGGGCTCCAATCACGCTCATCACAAGATCGCTACTCGACCTTCAGGCCGGCGAACTCGACGACCTTCTTCCACTTCTCGGTCTCGGCCTTGATCTCCTCGCCGAACGCCTCGGGCGTCTGCACCCGCGGCTCGCCGCCGAGCTCGACCAGACGCTTGGCCATGTCGGGCTCCTTCATCAGCGTGTTGATCTCGTTGTTGAGCTTGGCGATGATCTCCTTCGGCGTGTTCTTCGGCGCGCCCATGCCGAACAGCGCGCTGGCCTCATAGCCCTTGACGGTGTCAGCAATCGGCTGCACGTCGGGCAATTGCGGCGAGCGTTCCGTGGTGGTGACGCCGATTGCGCGCAAGCTGCCGGAGCGGATGTGCTGGATGATCGAGGGCATGTTGTCGAAGATCACCTGCACCTGGCCGCCGAGCATGTCGGTGATCGCGGGCGCCGCGCCGCGATAGGGCACGTGCTGCATCTTGCAGCCGGTCATGGCCATGAACATCTCGCCGGACAGATGCACCGAGGTGCCGTTGCCGGACGAGGCCATGTTCACCTTGCCGGGATTGGCCTTCACATATTCGATGAACTCGGCGACGTTCTTGGCCGGCACGTCCTTGTTCACGGTCATCACGTTCGGCACGCGCTGGAACGAGGCGACCGGCGCGATGTCGCGCACGAAGTTGAACTTCAGGTTGGCGTAGAGCGAGGCGTTGATGTAGTTGGCCGGGTTGACCAGCTGCAGCGTGTAGCCATCGGGCTCGGCGTTGATGACCGATTCGGTGGCGATATTGTTGCCGGCGCCCGGTTTGTTCTCGACCACGAATTGCTGGCCGAGCCGTTCCGACAGCCGCTGGCCGAGCAGCCGCGCCAGGATGTCGGTGGCACCGCCCGGCGGATAGCCGACCACCCATTTCACTGGACGGGCCGGATAATCGGCGGCAAGGGCCTTGGACAGCGGGGTGGTTGCAAGCGGACTGGCGGCGAGCAGGCCCAGCGCGGTACGGCGAGTGATCATCTCAAGGGTTCTCCCAGTGTTGTTCTTGAAGGCCGGATATCTTGAAAGTTTCGTCGGCCGGGGTTGTAACAAAGCTTGCCGCAGGCGGAAAGTGCACGGGGCGCATCACGACGAAAGGATGAGACATGCCGGTCAAGGTCGAAGCTCTCGATCATCTCGTGATCAACGTCGCCGACGTTGCGGCCACCGCGGAGTGGTACCGCAAGATTCTCGGCATGGAAGTCAAGGTGTTCGACCCCGGCGGCGGCAAAGCGCCGCGGACTTCGCTACAATTCGGTAACCAGAAGATCAACGTGCGGCCGCGCGATGGCGACAAGGTGGAGTGGTTCACCGCGGACCACCCAACCGCCGGCAGCGAGGATCTGTGCTTCCTCACCTCCGCCACTCCCGAAGAGGTGGTGGCGCATCTGCAGGCCCATGGCGTCGCGATCGAGGAAGGGCCGGGCCCGAGGCAAGGCGCCCGCGGCACGCTGCGCTCGGTCTATTGCCGGGACCCCGATGGCAGCCTGATCGAGATCTCGTCGTACGAGGATTAGGGCCTGACGGCCGGCCTCAAGCACGGTCATTGCGAGCGAAAGCGAAGCAATCCAGAAATGCATCCGCGGAGCGACTCTGGATTGCTTCGTCGCAAGGGCTCCTCGCAATGACGGAGGAGAGAGCGAGCGCCCCCGCGCCATTTGCTTCCCGCGCCATCGGGTGGCAGGAAGACGCAATAATCCAAAGACAGCCACCATCAAGATGCAGGGTGCACGGGAGGACACATGCCCATTCAACAGACCGCCGCCGGAATCGTGGGCCCTTTCGACGGGCTCGACGTGCCATGGCTCCTGAAGCTGCGCGCCGAGGTACGCGGCACACATCCGTTCCTGATCTGGGCGCCGTTCGATGCGCCGGCGCGGCGCTGGAGCTATGGCGAGTTTCACGAGCGGGTCGGCGCCCTCGCTGCAGGCCTCGCAAGGCGCGGCGTCAGGCCGGGCGAATATGTGCTCATCCATCTCGACAATTGCATCGAGGCGATGCTGGCGTGGTTTGCCTGTGTCGAGCTCGGGGCCGTCGCGGTGACCACCAACACCCGCTCGGCGCCGGCCGAGATCGCGTACTTCGCCGATCATTGCGGCGCGGTCGCCGCGATCACGCAGCCGGCCTATGCGGAAGTTGTCGCGCAGAACTGCCGCAACATACGCTGGATGGCGGTGACCTCGCACGATGCGGGCACAGCGCCGGCGCAAGCGGTCGCGCGGGGCGACAGTTTCGAGTCCCTGTTCACTGAGAGCGCAGATCGCCCCAGGCGCGCCACCGATCCGCTCGCGCCGTGTAGCGTGCAGTACACATCAGGCACCACGTCGCGCCCAAAGGCGGTGCTGTGGACCCACGCCAACGCGCTGTGGGGCGCCAAGATCAACGCCGCGCATGAAGACCTTCATGCCGGCGACGTGCACCAGACCTATCTGCCGCTGTTCCACACCAATGCGCTGGCCTATTCCATGCTGGCGACGCTGTGGGTCGGCGCCACCTGCGTGATCCAGCCACGCTTCTCCGCCAGCCGGTTCTGGCGCGTCGCGCGCGAGCACGGTTCGACCTGGACCTCGACGATTCCGTTCTGCATGAAAGCGCTGCTCGAGCAGGAGATCCCTAACGACCACAAATTCCGCCTGTGGGGCAGTGCGATCAACGAGCCGCCGGCCTTCGCCGCGTTCGGCGTCAAGATCATCGGCTGGTGGGGCATGACGGAGACCATCACCCACGGCATCGTCGGCGAGGTCGATCAGCCCAACATACCGATGTCGATCGGCCGCGCGGCGAGTGAGTATCAGATCCGCATCACCGACGACGACGGCCGGCCGACGGACGTCGGCGGCACCGGCAATCTCTCGATCAAAGGCATCCCCGGCCTGTCGCTGTTCGCCGAATATCTGCACAATGAGAAGGCGACGCGCGAGAGTTTTGACGAGCACGGTTTCTTCCTCACCGGCGACCGCGTCGAACGGCTTCAGAACGGCTACATCAAATTCGGCGACCGCGCCAAGGACATGCTGAAGGTCGGCGGCGAGAACGTCGCGGCCTCCGAGATCGAGCAGGTGATCGCGCTCGTTCCCGGCGTGCGCGAGGCGGCGGTGGTGGCGAAGACGCATCCGATGCTGGACGAGGTGCCGGTCGTCTTCATCATCCCGCAGGGCGGCGTCGCGGGTGCTGCGCCCGACCTGCATGATCGCGTGATGGCGGCCTGCCGCGCTGGCCTTGCCGACTTCAAAGTGCCGCGCGAGATCAGGCTCGTCGACGAACATGCCGCGCTCGACGCTGGAGAAGGTGGCGAAGGCGGAGCTAAGGAAGATGGTGGGGTAGCGCGAGCTCTTGCAACAACGTCGTCCTGGCGAAGGCCAGGACGACGTTGAAATCAAAACGACCCCAGCGCCACTGGGCGGAACGCCTGCAACAGTTGCTGGTCGAGCTTGCCGCCCATGCCTTCCATCATCGTGAACGCACGCGAGTGGGTGAAGGGCATGCGGTAGGCACGCTTCTCCACCAGGGCGGCGTAGATGTCGACGATCGTCGTCAGCCGCACGATGTCGCTGATCTGGTTCGACGACAGGCCGTTTGGATAGCCCGAGCCGTCGAGGAATTCGTGGTGATGCAGGATGACGTCGAGCATTTCCGGCGGGAAGCCGCCTTGCGCGGCGAGCGCGTCATAGCCGCGGCGCGGATGCTGGCGGACCTCGGCCATCTCCTCGTCGGTGAGCTTGCCGGGCTTGTCGAGCAGCGCGGAGGGAACGAAAGCCTTGCCGACGTCGTGCAGCAGCGCGGCGCGGGTCAGGCGGCGCTGGTCGTCCTCGCGCATGCCGAGATGCTGGGCGAAGGCGACGGCGAAACCGGTGACGAACAGGCAGTGGCGATAGCTGCCGACATGATGGCAGCCGACCGTGGTGAGCCATTCGCGCAGCGAGGAGTGCTTGATCGCCTTCAGGATCTTGCTCTCGGCGGCAATGACGTCGTCGAAGGTCAGCGGCACGCCGAGCGGCAGCTTCTCGAACATCTTGGCGAGGACCGCATGCGCCGCCTCGACGCCGCGGTTGAGCGTCTTGCCGCGGTCGGTCGCGTCATAGACGGCGGTGTCCGGGAAGGCGGAGCGGATGCGCTGAAGGATGGCGTCCGCCTGCAGCGGGCGCGAGATGGTGTCGGTGGCGCCCAGCGCCCAGGCCTGCATGGTGCCGTGATGCAGGGCGTCGGCGAGCACGAACAGTCGCGGCATCGACCGATAGGCATCGCCGCGCAGCTTGTTGCGTACCCGCTGCACGCTCTCGGGCGAGCGCAAATTGATGTCGACGACGAGGCCGGAGAGATCGCGCGACGGCTTCTCGGGAATGTCCTGGGTCGTGACCGTCGACACCTCACCGACCGCTTTCAAGATGCTGACGAGCTCGCTGCTCTCGTCGCTCCGGTCGGAAGCGAGCAGAAGCCGGCGTTTGGCGGCGGGTTTGGCTGAGGCGTTCATGAACTTCCCCAAAAGGAACCGAGAGCACGAGTATTGGCCTTAAGCCTAAGCCGGATCAGGTTCTCTGGCCCTTAAGAGGCGTGCTCAATGGAACCCTGCGGAATTGAGCGCAATTTGAGGGATTTCCGCTATGGGCGGCTCCAAACAAAAAGTCGAAAAAAACAACCCCATGCACAGTAGCCGGGCCATTGATAACAAAGAGGATTTTTAACCCTGGCAGTCCGTCATGGCCGGGCTTGTCCCGGCCATCCACGTCTTGCCCGCGGCACGCAGAACGTGGATGCCCGGGACAAGCCCGGGCATGACGGCGAGTTATGGAGATGCAGGGGACCCCAAAGGAAATCCGCCGGAGGTTGCCCTCCGGCGGACCATCTCATGCGGCCTTGTCGAGCAGCCTGCCCCGCCTCACGCCTTCATGCTCGCCTTCACGGCTTCGGCCGTGATCGGCAGCGCCCGGACGCGGGCGCCGGAGGCGTTGAAGATGGCGTTGCCGATGGCGGGGGCCACCACCGTCACCGCGGGCTCGCCGACGCCGGTGGCCTTCTCGCCATTGGCAATCACGGCGACGGCGACCTCGGGCGTCTGGCTCATGCGCAAGGGCGTATAGCTGTCGAAATTGGTCTGCTCGATGCCACCGTCCTTGAGTGTCGCTTTCTCATACATCGCCAGCGACAGGCCCCACAGCGCCGCACCCTCGACCTGGGCGCGGATGTTGTCGGGATGCACCTGGGTGCCGACGTCGGTTGCGACCGTGAGCTTCTTCACGGTCACCGCGCCCGACGGCGCCACCGCGACATGGGCAACGCACGCCGTCCAGCTCGCAGTCGCCCGTTCCTGCGACGAGACGCAGGCCACGCCCATGCCTTCTCCCTTGGGGAGTTGCTTGGTGCCGTAGCCGGACAACCCCATCGCGGCGAGCAGCGTGTTGCGTAGCCGCTGCGCGCCGCCGTCGTTCTTGCCCGCGCCATCGAGCAGCGAGATGCGGAACTGCGCCGGATCCTTGCCCGAAGCTGCCGCGATCTCGTCGATCATGCTTTCGACCGCCCAGAAGGTCCAGCCCGGCGCCACCGAACGGAGCTGGCCGGACGGCGTGGCGTTGTGCGCGAGCTCGTTCTTGATCGCGCGCACATAATGGTTGGGCACGGTGTAGAAGAAGTCGGCCCCGTTCACCGTGAAGGAATCGAGCGGACCTTTCTTGTCGACCGACGGCGTCAGGAAGTCGGGGATTCCCCAGCGCGCGGTCGGCCAGGCCGAGACCACGTCGTGGCTGATCGCAATGAGCTTGCCATCGCCGTCGACGCCGGCCTTGACCTTTTGATAGGTGAGCGGGCGCGAGAAATCCATCGTCATGTCGTTCTCGCGCGTATAGATCACCTTCACCGGCTTGCCGACCGCCTTCGCCGCCTGCACCGCCGGAATCATCATGTCGGCATCGAGCCTGCGGCCGAAGCCGCCGCCGAGCCACATCTGGTGCATGACCACGAACTTCGGATCGATTCCGGCCGCGCCGGCTGCGATCGCGCCGGAGCGCGTCGCGAACTGGTTGCCGGAATAGATGTGCAGGATGTCGCCCTTGAATTCCGCAGTGGCGTTCATCGGCTCCAGCGGCGCGTGGATGTTGATGCTGGTGGTGTATTCCGCCTCCAGCACTTTTGCCGCCGAGCCGAACGCGGCGTTGGGATCGCCGTCCTTGACGAAGAACTGGCCGGAATCCTCCAGCTTCTGAAGCCGCATGGCTTCATCGAGCAACGACTGGCTCGACAGCTTGGCGTTGGGACCGCCGTCATAGGCGATCTTCAGCGCCTGCGCCGCCTTCTTGGCGTTGGCGTAGGTGCTGGCCACCGCGACGACCCAGCCCGACGTCGTTCCGGTCTTGTCGTCGAGCGTGACGGCCTTGATGAAGCCTGACACCTTCTTGGCGCCGCTGTCGTCGACCGATTTCACCGTGGCGCCGAAGCGCACCGGCGGCGTGACCACCGCGCCATAGGCCATGCCCGGCAGCATCACGTCGATGCCGTACTTGGCCGTGCCGTTGGTCTTGGAGGGGATGTCGAGCTGCGGCACCGAGACGCCGATCATGGTGTATTGATCCGGCGTCTTCAGCTTGATCGCCTTGAGCTCATCCGGCGTGAACGTTTTCGTCGCTTTGCCGCTTTTCACGATTTCGGCGAACGACATCTGCTTCTTCGACTTCGGATGCACGATCATGGAATCGCGCACCACGAGCTCGCTGGCCGGCACACCCATCGCGGCGGCCGCGCCTTCCGTCAGTGCCATGCGGCCCGCGGCGCCGGCGCGGCTCATGGCGTCAAAGTTCATCATGGTCGACCAGCTGCCGCCGGTGATCTGCGCGCCCAGCACGGGATCGTTGAACTTCGGATCGTTGGAGGCAAGTGCGACGCGCATGTCGCTCCATTTCGCGCCCAACTCCTCGCAGACGATCTGCGCCATGGTGGAGGCGATGTGCTGGCCCATATCGGCCTTGCCGCAGGTCACGGTGACGAGACCGTCGGGCGAGATCGCATACCAGACGCTCGGCTCGAAACTGGCCGGCGCCGCAGCCGCCGCAGAATCGATGCCGGGCACGCCGGCATAGCCGAGCACGAGGCCGGTCGCGGCGGTGCCGACCAGGAAGGAGCGGCGGCTGAGATCGGTCGTTTCAAGGGCGACGTTTTTCACATGCTCGTTCATGTGGGCCTCCGCTCGCTGGAGGTGGCGGACGCGGTGCGCATCTCGGATGCGGCGCGCATGATCGCCTTCTGGATCCGCGAATAGGTCATGCAACGGCAGAGATTGCCGTCCATATGCGCCACGACCTCTTCCTTGGTCGGATTGGGATTCTTCGCAAGCAGCGAAGCCGCCTGCATGATCTGCCCGGACTGGCAGTAGCCGCATTGCGGCACCTGTTCGGCGATCCACGCTTTCTGCAAGGGATGATCGCCCTTGGCGGACAGGCCTTCGATGGTGGTGATCTTCTTGCCGGCGACGTCGCCGACCATGGTCTGGCACGAGCGCACGGCTTCGCCGTTGACGTGCACGGTGCAGGCCCCGCACAGCCCGGCACCGCAGCCGAACTTGGTGCCGGTCATCTGCAATTGCTCGCGGATCGCCCAGAGGAGCGGCGTGTCGTTCGCCGCATCCACGGACAGACTCCGCCCGTTGATGGTGAGAGTTGGCATAGGCGTCTTCCCCTGCCGGTGCATGAAGCCGCTTACGGCGGCAACTTGTCTGGCGGACGCCCACCGGGCTGGCGTCCCGCCTTGGCGGCGAGCATGATCGCGTTCACGCGCGGAGGCAAATGCAATTTGGAAGCAGTCGAAAAGTTAGCTCTGCACTTGCTCGTTGTGCGCCGCGCCAACGGCGCGACGCAGCCACTGGACACAACAGCACGTGTATCTGACATGCGTGCCATCGCGTTCAGGCAGTTTCTTCCAGGTAACTTGGCGGACTAGACTGTGAGGAAGTGAGCTGAAGTCACAGCGGCGCCACGAACGTCCCTTCTCCCCTTGCGGGAGAAGGTGGCGCGAAGCGCCGGATGAGGGGTTCTCTCCACTCGCGAAACCATTCGTGAGGATAGAGACCCCTCACCCGGCTTCGCTTCGCGAAGCCACCCTCTCCCGCAAGGGGAGAGGGTGCAGCGACGCCCGCGGCGAGAAACAGAAGGGTAGGAGACATGCCGAAGATCAATCGGGACGGCGTCGGGATCTATTACGAAGTCCATGGCGAGGGGCCGCCATTGCTGCTCACTCACGGTTATTCCTCGACGTCGGCGATGTGGCACGGGCAGATCGATGCGCTCGCGAAGAACCACAAGCTCGTGCTGTGGGACATGCGCGGCCACGGCCAGTCCGATTACCCCGACGATCCCGACGCCTACAGTGAAGCGCTGACTGTCGGCGACATGGCGGCGATCCTCGATGCGGTCGGCACTGAGCGCGCCATCATCGGTGGTCTCTCGCTCGGCGGCTACATGTCGCTCGCGTTCTATCGCGCGCATCCAGAGCGCGCCCGCGCGCTGCTGATCATCGACACCGGCCCCGGGTTCAAGAAGGACGACGCCCGCGAAGCGTGGAACGCGCGGGCGCTTGCCACCGCCGATCGGCTGGATCGCGAAGGCCTCGAAGTACTGAAATCAGCAACGCGCGAGCGCGCCACCGCCAGCCATCGCAACGCCAGGGGGCTGGCGCTCGCCGCGCGCGGCATGCTGACCCAGCGCGACGCGCGCGTGATCGAGCTGTTGCCCGAGATCAGGGCGCCGTCGCTGATCGTGGTCGGCGCCGACGACACGCCGTTCCTGGCGGCGTCCGACTACATGGCGGCAAAGATCCCCGGCGCACAAAAGGTCGTGATCCCCGCCGCCGGACATGCCGTCAACATCGATCAGCCCAAGGCTTTTGTTGACGCGGTCGAGCCTTTCCTGAAGAACTTGCCGGGATAGGCCGATCAAGCAGGGACGTAGGCGATGAAGCTGATGATGCTGGCTGCTGGCATGATGTTGCTATCGATGTCTGCGCAGGCCGAGCCGTTCGGCAGCATGCCGCCGCGCCGACCCTTCGTCGCGACCTTGTCGAACAACACGCCGCTCGCCTTCGGCATGGATGCCGAACAGACCGCGCGCGCCCTCGGGCAGCCCCTGCAATATGTGCGGGGGCGTCCCGGCAACGAGATCTACCTCGCTTTGCGCAACATCGGCGGCAGCGGCTTGATCCCCTATCGCCACCGCCTGTTCCTGCAATTCCGCCATGGACGATTGGCAGGATGGAAGGAGGATTACGGCGAGAACTGGATGTGGGAGTGAGGGTGGCTGCGCGCCGACAATTCCGGATCGTCATGGCCGGGCTTGTCCCGGCCATCCACGTTCTTCCGCGCTGAGACAAGACGTGGATGCCCGGGACAAGCCCGGGCATGACGAGTTTGTGGACCAATCCGAACTCTCAATCAATGATCAACCAAGAAGGACAACCCGCGTGGGACAAGACATCAAGCTGACGGCTTCGGACAATTTCCAGCTGGGCGCCTATCGCGCCGATCCCTTGGGCACGCCGAAAGGCGCGGTGGTGGTGATCCAGGAGATCTTTGGGGTCAATCACCACATCCGCTCGGTCTGCGACCGTCTCGCAGGGGAAGGCTATGTCGCGATCGCGCCGTCGATCTTCGACCGGACCGCGCCCAATTTCCAGTCGGGCTATTCGCCCGACGAGATCGCGGAGGCGCGCAAATTCGTCGCCAATCCGGACTGGGCCGCAATGCTGCGCGACGCCCAGGCGGCGGTCGACGCGGCCAGAAGCGTCGGCCCCGTCGGCATCATCGGCTTTTGCCTTGGCGGCAGCGTCGCCTTCGTTGCGGCGACGCGACTGTCGGGCCTCAAGGCCGCGATCGGCTATTACGGCGGCGCGGTCGTGCGCTTTGCCCATGAGACGCCGAAGGTGCCGACGCAGCTGCATTTCGGCGAGAAGGATGCCGGCATTCCCCTGACCGATGTTGAGACCATCAAGACGAAGCGGCCCGATGTGGAGGTCTTCGTCTATCCGGGCGCGCAGCACGGCTTCCATTGCGACGAGCGGGCGAGCTATGACAAGGCCAGCGCCGACATCGCTTGGCCGCGCAGCATGGCATTTTTCGCGAAGCATTTGACGAAGTAGCGCGCCGTCATTCCGGGATGCGCCGCGAAGCGGTGCAGGCCCGGAATCCATTAGGCCGCAGACTCTGCGGTGGAATGGATTCTCTGATGCGCAATTGCGCATCATAGTTCGCGCTAACGCGCGCCCCGGAATGACGTGGAAGCAGAAATCGGGTGGCTGCATCATGCCGCGCGGCGATAGAGCTGGATCAAGCAACTCGCGCCGGAGCTTCGTCATGCAGCAAGCCATCACGCACCTCGTCCTCCGCAATCCGTTCGGAACCATGGACGTTCCGTCACCTGACGATTCCGAGGTGCGGGCCTATGCCGCGACAGCATCGCTGTCCGGCGATGCAGCCGACGTCAACGCAGCCGCATGGGCATCCGTCGCTTCGCCCTCTGATCCGCTCGAGGGCTGGTGGCAGAGCCGCTGGAACGGCGGCGCCGATCCGACCATTGCGGGCGATGCGCCGGACAGATGGAAACAGGGGCGCGCAGAAATCCGCGTCGCGGGAAGCCGCCTCTATCTGCGCTTCGATTGGGACAATGGCCGCCGGCACGGACTGATCGACGCGGCGCGCGAGGGCGCGGATCGCCTAGTCGGCAAGTACATCAACCTGACCACACCGGCGATCACACGGCCATGGGTCGGGCGCGTGGTGGATGCCACACGGATCGACGGGTGTTTTCCGAACGGGCGGCTGGATTTTCGAAGGTAGGTCGCGGGCGGAGAAAAATCGTCGATACGACCTAAGCTGTCATTCCGGGACGCGCGTCGCGCGGGCCCGGAACCCATCGTGCGGCAGAGTTGGTGGAGGAATGGATTCTCTGATGCGCAATTGCGCATCATAGCTCCCGCTTACACGCGCCCCGGAATGACAGGAAACCTAGAACCAGCGCTCGCCGACGAACACGGTGTCGCCCGGCGCAAGCGGCGTGCCGAGGGGGACGATAGCGCGCATCGCGCCGCCAGCTTCGGTGTGCGTGACGGTGACCACGTCGCGCTTGGCGCGGGGCGAGAAGCCGCCGGCGATGGCGACCGCGCTTTCGACCGTCATGTTCGGCACGTAAGGATATTGGCCGGGCGCGAGGACCTCGCCGAGAATGAAGAACGGGCGATAGGCCTCGATCTCGACGGCGACCGAGGGCTCGCGGATATAGCCGTTGCGCAGGCGTGCGGCGATTTCGCCGGCGAGGCCCGCCGTGGTGCGGCCGCGCGCGGGCACCGCACCGATCAGCGGCATGGTGATGGAGCCGCCAGCGTCGATCGCATAGCTGTTGGTGAGACCTTCCTGGCCGTACACCACGACGCGAAGCCTGTCGCCGGCGTCGAGATGATAGGAAGAGTCATAGCGCACCGGCGCCGCCATTGGCGCGGCGTAGCCGACCGGCATGGGCGCGGGCGACGAGGCAAAGGAATTGCGCGGCGCGCCAATGGCGCCGCCACCGTCGGCAACGACGAACGGCTGCGGCGCGCTGTAGGGCTGACCATAGGCCATGGAGTCGAGATCGGCGCGCGGCTGCATCACCGCGACGGGGCCGGCGGTCTGCATGCAGCCGCCAAGGGCAAGCGCGGCGGACGCTGCCAGGGACGCTGCCAAGATCGACCATCGAAACGCGCGTGCAACCGGCACCGGACCTATCCCTCGAAACGAGACGGCTCCAGTCTTGCACCGGTTATGGTTAATAAAGCGTTGCGCGGGTTGTTGGACGCATGAGTGCGACAAGGACCGTGGTGCGCTCCCTCTCCCGCTTGCGGGAGAGGGTCGGGGTGAGGGTGTCCCCACAGAGGGATTCCCGACGAGGAAAGAGCCCTCACCCGCATTGCATCTGCGATGCAATGCGACCTCTCCCGCAAGCGGGAGAGGTGCAGCGAGCCTGTCGCACCAGTGAACGCTTACGCGCTCACACCAACTCCGATCGGGCAGGACACGCCGGTGCCGCCGAGGCCGCAATAGCCGGCGGGATTCTTCGCCAGATATTGCTGATGGTAGTCTTCGGCGAAGTAGAATTCGCCGGCGGGCGCGATCTCGGTGGTGATGGCACCGATCCTTTTTGCGGCGAGCGCCTTCTGATAGAGCGCTTTCGATTCCTCTGCGGCCTTCTTCTGCGCGTCGCTGAAGGTGTAGATCGCGCTGCGGTACTGCGTGCCGACGTCGTTGCCCTGGCGCATGCCCTGCGTCGGGTTGTGGCTCTCCCAGAACGTCTTCAAGAGCCTCTCGTAGGAGATCTTGTTCGGATCGAACACGACCAGCACCACTTCGGTATGAGCGGTGCGGCCCGAACAGACCTCTTCATAGGTCGGGTTCGGCGTGTGACCGCCGGCATAACCGACCGCGGTGGTGTAGATGCCGTCGCCGAGCTCCCAAAACTTGCGCTCGGCGCCCCAGAAGCAGCCGAGACCGAACACCGCCTGCTCGAGACCGGCGGGATAAGGCGGCTGCAGCTTCGCGCCGTTGACGAAATGGGTGGTCGCGGTGGGGATGGCTTGCGCACGGCCGGGCAGCGCCTCAGTTGCGCTCGGCAACGCGGTGGTCTTGCGCATGAACAGCATGATTGGTCTCCGAAACGAGCTGTCCGTCGCGTGAGCGAGCTCAAGAGGTCGAGCGCTCAGGAGGCGTGCTCGCGATCAGGTGGGAATATAGGCATCTACGCAACGGGAGGCAGCTTTGTTACGCGGCCCGCGCGCGCTCAATCCGCGGAATTGAAAGCTCAATCCCGGGAATAGCCGATCAGCGGTTTGCGCGGGCGGAACAGGATCATCAGCAAAATGCCGAGAATGCCGAGGACGGCGAAGACCGGCTGATCCAGCACCAGGCGGATCACCGAAGTCCAGAGCCAGGGCGCCTTGGCCTCGACCCAGGTCCGGAACGCGGTCTGGCTGGCCTGATTGATGTCGTTCCAGAACTGGCCGAACCGGGTGAATTTGAGGGTCTGGTCGGCCACCCAGCGGGCGCCGTCATAGACCATGAAGATGAACCCGCCGGCGAGCAGCAACAGCCCAATCAGTCGGAAAAAGCCGCGGATCATGCCTCACCTGCCATGGTCGTGCGATCGGACGACCCTCCAGAATGTTGCCAGCCAATAGCCGGGCGACGGCAGAAATTCAACCTCTTCAGGGCGTTACGGCCCGCCTCCAGCCCGTTCAGGCCGGTTTTCCAGCTCCCGAAAGCGTTGACGGTGCGAAAGACCCTCTCTATAAGGGCGCCAACTGGCGGTGGGCGCAATCCTGCCGCCGCTGTTCTTTGAGCAGGTGCAGGCTCTTTGAGGCCTCATGTTCCCGGGACAGCCCAGCAACCGAACACCCTAAATCCGAGCGTCGATTCAGCGGTCAAGCAGCCGGCGCTACCCGACCAAGACGCGACCGGTACCGCAAAGGACATTGAGACCATGGCCAATACCACTTCCGCCAAGAAAGCGACGCGCAAGATCGCCCGCCGCACCGCCGTCAACAAGTCGCGCCGCACCCAGATGCGCGGCGCCGTGCGCACCGTCGAGGAAGCCATCAAGACCGGCGATCGCGCCGCTGCCGTCAAGGCGCTGGCGAGTGCCGAGCCGGCCTTGATGCGCGCCGCCCAGCGCAACATCATTCACAAGAACAACGCCAGCCGCAAAGTCTCGCGCCTCACCGCGCAGATCGCCAAGCTCGCGAAGTAATCTCGCACCATCATCCGATCGGTCGACCCGATCGGCGCGCCAAACAGCCCGGCATCGCGCCGGGCTTTTTTTGTTGGCTGTCATATTCACGCAAGCAGCCACGGCACGTTCGATCTTTGGTTTGGAAGATCTGCAACGTCTGCGCTATTCTTCGTTCCGTAGTTTTACTGCCGAAATTTTGCAACAGCGGAAACTTTCACCGCGTTGCAAAAAACCTTGTGCTGCGGGCTCGAATTGAATCCGCGGGCGACGAAACTTCTGCACACCGTAGATTCACAGGAACGCGTCTCGGCGTGGAGTTACCCTGCAAAACGAGTCTCGAAAAGCGATGACTCAATAATCACTTATCAACATAGCAGCGAGAAGCATTTGGAAAATTCGCTCGCGCGTCGGGTGCGTGACGAATTTTTAAAAGTTTTTTGGCGTAGGCGGAGAATTGTCACACGAGGCGCGGCATTTTCGATTCTGCGCACGAATCCAAAAACTTGCTTCGGAGCCTGTGAACAACTCGCGCGCGGCGTTAACGCAGATCAAGTTTTTTGGTGCCTCAAGTGTGAATCAATTTCGTTGCGAGTCTTTCCGCTTAGTGTATTCCTTAAGTCGTTCGCGGCGCCCACGATCTTGAGACCAGCGCGGTTTTGGAAACGGGGCGAGCGTGCAAATCGGCGGCGGTGTGCACGTAGGCGACGCTTCAACAAGCGATTGTCGGTTCGAAACCCATAGCAATGTGGGAATGGTAGCTCTTTGTCTGAATGTCTCCAAGCGGGATCTCAACTGTCTCGCTCGCGCCAGGCGCAAATGAGAGACGTCGTAAAGCTACCCCGATAGGCGCGAGGCGAAGCCGAACGAACGGCGAGTACAGACGGGCAGGGCATTCGCGACTGGGGCTTTCAGGGGCGGCTGTCTTTTCACACGCAGGACCTTGTCGTGAGCAATCACGGCGGGACGGGGAGGTATCATGTCCTACGGATTCAACGCGGTATTGACACAGTTTCGTTCTTTCGACGATGCCGTCTCCGATCCGTCAAGCGACCAGCCTCCGACGTGTGAGGGCGCGCAGAGTACGCGCTGACCTCGCGACCCCTCCATCTCCGACATCGCTGATCTGACCCGCGGCATTTCCGCCGAACGGTCGAGCCATGTCTGATGATGGACTCGCTTGAGGTCGCGCCACCCAGGGATTTCGGCAGGAACCCTGCATGGCGCTCACAACGCAACCTTATCTCTCAAGAGAAGTTTTCTGACGATGACAATGGAACAGGATCGCTGGTCACGCGTGAAGGGTCGGCTGCGCTCGAGCGTCGGCGAAGACGTTTACACGAGCTGGTTTGCGCGCATGGATCTGGAAGGCGTGCAGGACGAGAGCGTGCGACTCTCGGTGCCGACGCGCTTCCTGAAGAGCTGGATTCAGGCCCATTATGCCGAGCGCGTGCTGTCGTGCTGGCAAGCCGAGATGCCGGAAGTGCATCGTATCGATCTCACGGTCCGCTCGGCGGTGCGCCCGGTCGCGCAGCCGAAAGAAGCGCCCGCCCCGGTCGAGGCGCGCCGCGCGCCCACCCCGGAGCTGCGCTCGACCGCGACCGCACCGGTCTCGGCCAATCACGACGCGCTCGGCGGCTCGCCGCTCGATCCGCGGCTGACCTTCGCGAGCTTCGTCGTCGGCCGCTCCAACACGCTGGCGCATGCGGCCGCGCGCCAGGTCGCCGAAGGACGCCGCGGTGATCCCGTGATGTTCAACCCGCTCTACATCCATGCCGGCGTTGGCCTCGGCAAGACGCATCTCTTGCAGGCGGTGACCTGGGCCGGCAATTCCGGCAACGAGCGCAAGGTGCTGTATCTCACTGCGGAAAAATTCATGTACGGCTTCGTCGCCGCGCTGAAGACGCAGACGGCGCTGGCCTTCAAGGAAGCGCTGCGCGGCATCGACGTGCTCGTCATCGACGATCTCCAATTCCTGCAGGGCAAGTCGACCCAGGCCGAGTTCTGTCACACCCTGAACGCGCTGATCGACGCCGGCCGTCAGGTCGTGATCGCGGCCGACCGTCCGCCGTCCGATCTCGAGAGCCTGGACGATCGCGTCCGCTCGCGGCTCGCCGGCGGCCTCGTGGTCGAGATGGGCTCGCTCGGCGAGGAGCTGCGGCACGGCATCCTCAAGTCGCGCGTTGCCGCGGCCCGCGCCCACCATGCGACGTTCGAGGTGCCCGAGGAGGTGCTGCATTATCTGGCGCGCACCATCACCCATAACGGCCGCGACCTCGAAGGCGCGATCAATCGTCTGCTCGCGCACTCGAAACTCAACAACCGGCCGGTGACGCTGGAGATGGCCGAGCACGAGGTGCGCGACCTGGTCCGGCCACAGGAGCCCAAGCGGATCAAGATCGAGGACATCCAGCGCGTGGTGGCGCGACAGTACAACGTCAGCCGCTCCGATCTGTTGTCCTCGCGCCGCACCGCCAACGTGGTGCGCCCGCGTCAGGTGGCGATGTATCTCGCCAAGACGCTGACCCTGCGCTCGCTGCCCGAGATCGGCCGCCGCTTCGGCGGACGCGACCACACCACGGTGCTGCACGCCGTGCGCAAGATCGAGGCCCTGGTCTCCAAGGACACCGCGCTGTCCGAGGAAGTGGAATCGCTGAAGCGCCAGCTTCAGGAATAAACGCCTATTTCTTTCACCTCTCCCCGCTTGCGGGGAGAGGTCGGAATGCGCGCGCAGCGCGGATTCCGGGTGAGGGGGACTCTCGGCGTGTCCAACTCTCACCTCCCCTGCGGAGACTCCCCCTCACCCCAACCCTCTCCCCGCAAGCGGGGCGAGGGAGCATATCTATGCCTGGGCGGCGGCCTTCGTTTGGGCGGTAAATCGTGGGGAACTGCCTCCGATCCCTTGAATCCGGGGGCCATCCGCGCCACCTTGCGCGACCCTGACAGCTTTGATCATATCGGCAGGAATGATCCGGCTCGGGGTCTTCGGTGCCGTGGCGCGCGTCCCGCTGCCCGGCCTTCTCAACGCTGTGTTTTCCTTGGGGATCGGGCGAGTAGTGCAATGAAGGTTACGGTCGAACGCGCGCAACTGCTGAAGTCGCTGGGCCATGTCCATCGCGTGGTCGAGCGCCGCAACACGATTCCGATCCTCGGCAACGTGCTGGTCCGCGCCGAGAACGCGAAATTGTCGCTGAAGGCGACCGACCTCGACCTCGAGGTCACGGAGACGCTGCCCGCGGAAACCGCGACCGCGGGCTCCACCACCGTGCCGGCGCACATGTTCTACGACATCGTCCGCAAGCTGCCGGACGGCTCGCAGATCGTTCTCGAGGCCGACGGCGACCGCGCGGTGCTGGCGATCCGCGCAGGCCGCTCGCGCTTCACGCTGCAGACCCTGCCGGAGAATGATTTCCCGGATCTGGCCGCCGGCGACATGTCGCACTCGTTCTCGCTCGCCGCCAAGGACGTCAAGCGGCTGATCGACCGCACCCAGTTCGCGATCTCGACCGAAGAGACGCGCTATTACCTCAACGGCATCTATCTGCACGCCGCCGGCACCGCCAAGGCGGCGACCCTGCGCGGCGTCGCCACCGACGGCCACCGCCTCGCCCAGCTCGACCTGGTCCAGCCCAAGGGCGCCGAGGGCATGCCCGGCGTCATCGTGCCGCGCAAGACTGTCGGCGAGGTGCAGCGCCTGATCGAGGACACCGAGGCCGAGATGACGATCGAGCTGTCGCAGGCCAAGATCCGCTTCACCATCGGCAATGTGGTGCTGACCTCGAAGCTGATCGACGGCACCTTCCCCGACTACGGCCGCGTCATCCCGCAGGGCAACGACAAGGAGCTCGTCGTCGACAAGAAGGATTTTGAGAACGCGGTCGACCGCGTCTCCACCATCTCCAGCGAGCGCGGGCGGGCGGTGAAACTGTCGCTATCGGCGGGCAAGCTGGTGCTGTCGGTGACCAATCCGGATTCCGGCAGCGCGACCGAAGAGCTGGAGGTCGAATACGCCTCCGACGCTCTCGATATCGGCTTCAACTCCCGCTACCTGCTCGACATCGCCGCCCAGATCGAAGGCGACGTCGCAACCTTGAGGCTGGCCGACCCCGGCTCGCCCACCCTGGTGCAAGACCGCGACGACAAGAGCGCACTGTACGTGCTGATGCCGATGCGGGTGTGAGGGAGGTGCTCCCTCGCCAACGCAGACTGCCTTTAGAGCCGAATGCGATGCGCATTGCTATGCCCTCTCCCCTTGTGGGAGAGGGCAGCTCCGCTGGAGGAGACACAGTCGGTCGGGTGAGGGGTTAGTGCCGCAAGATCCGTCCCATCGGCCAGTCCGGTAAGATACCCCTCACCCGTCGCCTCACTGCGTGAGGCGCCACTGAACCTCCTCCGAATGAGTGGACACCTGTAGTAGGCTCATTGAGCCCGGAGGTGTCGAATGGAACGTCAACGTCGGTCATTTACCGAAGAGTACAAGCGCCAGGCCGTTGAGCTGGTGGTGTCGAG
>Ga0209700_101351_pt1 | contig 50490 bp, 30 predicted proteins | sample SiratroredBW_FD_187528 | JGI IMG/M metagenome (GOLD analysis project Ga0209700, IMG submission 187528) | Root nodule microbial communities of legume samples collected from California, USA - Siratro red BW (SPAdes) (version 2) | ecosystem: Host-associated > Plants > Roots > Nodule | place: USA...
AAGTACAATTGAAGGATAAAAATTATGATGAATGGGCTCGTTCGTTAAGAACGACTTTGAGAGGGAGGAAGAAATTTGGCTTTATTAATGGGTCAATCAAGAAGTCGATGGATGACTCAACGAATCTTAAAGATTGGTGGACCATTAATTCCTTATTGGTATCATGGACTCGAAACACCATTAAATCATCTCTCCGCTCAACGATCTCACATGTCGAGATAGCACAGGACTTATGGAATGATATTCGCGACCGGTTTTCGTTGGTCAATGGACCAAGAATTCAGCAAATAAAATCAAATCTTGCTGAGGGAAGATAAAAAGGAATGACCATTGTCAATTACTACGAAAAGCTGAAACAGTTGTGGGATGCATTGGCGAATTATGATCAACTGCCAACTTGTAAATGCGGAGGATGTACATGTGATCTTGGATCGATTCTTGACAAGAAATGAGAAGAGGAAAGGGTACATACCTTTCTTATGGGGATAGATGACACAATATATGACACTATTTGTTCTAATATTTTAGCACACGATCCGTTGCCGAATCTGAACAAAGTTTACTCGATTCTAATTCAAGAAGAACAAGTACAGACCATGACACGTGAGAAAGAAGACAGAGGAGAGGTAATGGCTTTTGTTGTTCGTGGTTGAGTGGATAAGAAAGACAAAACAATGATTTGCTCCCATTGCAAATGTAGTGGGCATGACGCAAATTTTTGCTTTGCGCTAATTAGATACCCCGAGTGGTGGGCTGATAGACCGCGTACCGACAGCAAGAATGAAGGTCGTGGTAGGGCATCACAATGCTCGACAGAAAAAGGGGCAGGCCGAGACTGTGGTGCTGTGCGGGTAAATGCAGCCCAGGTTATACCTAAAGCTCAATCAGAAAAAGTACATCAAATGGGAATGACGTAGAATATCTTGGGTTGAGCCCGGATCAACTCCAAACACTAATGAAATTGCTAAAAGATAAAAAAAATTAATCATCCAACTGAGAAGATGATCGGGATACCGCATATTACGACTTTGAAAGTTGAAAAAGGCGTGTCTTTGGATCTTTGGCATCAACGATTGGGCATCCGTCTATGCAAGCTACCAAGATATATAGTTTCAGGTGTAGACCTTAAGAAAGGTACTTAAAATTTGAATAAATGTTGTGATGTTTGTCAAAGAGAAAAACAAACGAAAAATAAATTTCCCATAAGTGATTTTAGAGCATCTAATGCTTTTGAATTAATACACTGTGATTTATGAGGCCCCTATAAAAATGTCTCTTTATGTGGAGCATCCTATTTTTTGACTATTATTGATGATTACTCTAGAGTTGTGTGGATTTATTTGCTGATTAATAAGAAAGAGGTGTTAAGTACTTTGAAAATGCTTTTCTCCATGATGGAGTGTTAGTTTAATAAACAAGTGAAAATTATAAGGACCGACAACGGAACAAAATTTACTTGCATGAAAAGTTATTTTCATGAAAAAGGAATAATTTTTCAAACATCCTATACGGGGACACCACAACAAAATGGGTGTGTTGAACGTAAGCATCAACATATATTAAATGTAACTCGAGCTTTGAGATTTCAGAGATGTTTACCTATTGATTTTTAGGGAGAATGTATTCTCATGGCTGGTTACTTGATAAATAGAACCCCTTCCTCAGTTTTGAATGGAAAGACTCCTTATAGAATACTTTTTGGTTGTGATCCTACCTATAATCATCTACAAGTTTTTGGATCATTATGTTATGCTCATAAACAAGGGAGGTTAGGTGATAAATTTGATTCGCGAAGTAGATGTATTTTTGTTTGATATCCATATGGGAAAAAGGGATGACGTTTGTATGATATAGAAACCAATGAATATTTTGTCTCAGGAAATGTCAAGTTCTCAAAAACAGATTTTCCTTTTGCTTATCTTCCTAAAGAAGACTTGCCTACAATTTCTAGTTTAGGCGGGTCTGATGTTGATTTGGAGCAGTTTGATGACTTGAGGAAAAAAGATGGAGCAAGACATGACGATCATGTTGTGCTTGATGTAATACCAGTGCAACATGAAGTTCATGTTATTCCACCAGTAAACAATACTTCTGTACAGGAACCAAAAGCAAGATGATCAAGAGTTTTATGAGGAATTGTTGGGTCAAGGTCACAGGCAGAAAAAATCATCAGTTTTGTTGCATGATTATGTCACTCATACAATACAAAAATTGAGTTCATTCCTACTGACACCTAAACTCCAACATTCCTCAGGAATACATGTAGACCGTGAACCTGTGACATATTCTAAGGCAGTAAAGGATGAGAGATGACGAGATGCAATTAATGCAACATGAGATACATGCATTGGGAAAACAACAATATTATTTTTTACCTCGCAAGTTGGGCATTCGAGATCTTCAAGCTCCAACTTGAGGGGCGTATTGTGATTATTGTATATCTTTATTATATATTTGTTTTTATTAATATTCCATGAGATATGACCGGTTATATTAAGTAGGTATTGATTGTATTAACAGATCTTGAACGGATCTATAAGAGAGAAAGTTTAGAAAAACACTGTTGAATATATTTTAATCTTATGAAAAATAAAAGAGTGGAATATTTGTCAAAATCCAACTATTTATCAATTATATCATTAGTTATTATTAATAGTAAATATAGTAATTAACAAACAAATATATAACTTTAAATTATTACAAGTCATGTTTATTTTCTTCTTATAACATTATTCTTATCTAACATTTATGTATTGTCCATAAATAAATAAAAAATTGTAATCTTCAAAATGTATTGTCAATAAATAAAAAAAATTTGTAATCTTCAATTCTTAAGTCTTAAATTAAGTTAAGTATAATATGTAAGAAACTTTTTGGTTAAGATTGTCATAAAATAGTTTAAATTACTTTTTTTTTCGTAAATACGTTCACTATATGAGTAGTATGACTTATTTTATTATATCTTCACATAAACCATTAATTCAGTGATACATATTAACTATGTGGTACTATAACCAATATTTACAGTAATATAATATATTCATGCAATCATATATACCTAATATACATAATATGTTATTGCATAAAAGATATGAAGTATAACATTCATTTAACATATCCCTATATACGAAACTCTAAACCTTATACTATATATTTTAAATCTCATATCTTATACCTTAAACATTTGAACACCAAATCAAAACTTTTAAGTATAATAGAATTTAAGTTTAAATAACACTTTGATGGTTACAATTCATCAATTTTCTTTAATAAGTACAGTTACATATGCTAAATAAACTTATAATTACATAATTACTCTTACTTTACACATGTTATTTGCAAAATTATATATATTATATTCAAAATATAAGAAAAAGTATAAAGTACCAGTAATTTTTTATTATATAATAACCAATGCTTACTGCTTAAGATGTTTTACTAACTTGAAACATAGATTACTCTCAACTTCATCTTAATATTTCAAATATTTAGCATATATTTTGTTATGCACTATATAATTACTTGTTTAAAACCTAAAGATGTTAATAGTAATCAGGTTTAAATTCTTTTATTCACACACATGATACCTCTTTATGATACCTCTTTGATGTTTAATTGATGTATCTAAACCTAAACATTTTAATACTATTCAAAATTTTATTACTTTACATACGAACTTAAGTACAACGCTGAGTTTTGCATTATATAATACAAATTTTATTAGGAATTATTATTTAATTATATCAAAATTATTCGAAGGTTTCTTTAATTCAGTTTTAATACTTATCACGGCTTTTTTTATTTTTGTCATTATCGAATTAATAATTAAATAATTATAATTACTAGTTACTTATTATTTTCTTTACTATATTGCTTTTATCTCATTTTTTATTTTTTCCTAACATTTTTATATTTTTCTTCTCTATAATTGTTATATTGTGAGTTTTTATTTGATTATATAAAGAACACTCAACAAGTTCTTTCAATTTAATTTTAACTTTTCTCATTATATATATATATTATCTTAATTTCTGATAATCAATTTAATAATTATATAATTATAATTACTTTTTAAATTATTTTTTTTCTTTACTAAATCATATTTAGCTGATTTTTGATTTTTTTATTTTAATATTAAGATTTCTTATTCAAGATTTTATACAAATATTTCACATTTTTTCGATTCATTTGCACCAAAAAAAAATGTATATATTGGCCAAAAGGATGCACGTATGAAAAAAACATTCATAAAAATATTTAAAATTAAATAATAAATAATAATATTTCGTTGGCCTAGCAGATACATCTACGTAAAGAAACACAAAAGGTATCCCCACACATCACGTCAGTACCAAAACACATCTTGCCTTGTCCCGACCGACACTATTGTTTATAATTAATTAAAAAAAAAAAATCTTAGATAGTGTCCGTTTTAGAGTAAGTTTTGCCTACTTTATTTTTCTGGATTGGTGTAGGTTTAGAGTGGATTTAGCTTAAACTATTTGTGTTGATCTGATTGACATTAATCTCTAACAGTTATTTTTCATTTTTCTTGTAAACATCAAATTTAGATTTTTATTAATATTTAAAAAGGTTTAAGATGTAACTACAAAATTGGTTTCTAAAAAAACTATAATTAATATTTATTGAAATACTTTAATCTATGCAGATATAGAAATTCGCATAATAGATTAATATAAATTTTATATTCGCTTCCGATTAATATAAATATAATAAGAGTTATCGTTTTAGGTTAAATGATTTATCTTTGCATGAAAAAAGTGCATAAATTATTAAAGATTTCACTTGTCCTACTACAATAACAACTTCAAAGACATTTTCCAATTTTTTAATAGGTGGGGCAAAACTTTGTATTTTATGGAGGATAACTTTAAAAATCTTCACATTTCATTTTTCAGTGGCGTAATCTAACAAAGTATATGTTGCTATGTATGAAACGATCAGTAGGAATATTAGAAGCAGTATACAGTAGAGTCTAACTTTTTTTTTTAATTAAAATAAATATATACTTTGTGTTCAAAAATTAATTATTTCGTATTCATTATTCTAATAATAAAAATTAAATATTTTATTCATATATATAAGATTAATATTAATTTTATTGTAAAAATATAAATATCAATTATTCATAAATGCCGTGTTTCCAAAGGACATATGTTTCTTACGCATACCATTCTCGGATAGTGATGATATTTAAAGCAAAAGTGGTTGAGAAAACATCAATTTTACTCAAGTTGCTGTTAGTAGCAAGAACACATCAAGATATTTATGTACTATAAATGAACCGAGCTAATGAGATTTTATACCACACAAACCTACCAAATTATATATGGAAATCCAGGGTGAAGAGCATGCTTCAAAACTGCTTCGAGCTCAAACCCATGTTTGGAATCATATCTTCAAATTCATAAACTCTTTGTCTCTTAAATGTGCTATTGATTTGAGCATACCGGATATCATACACAACTATGGCCAACCTATGCCACTCTCTAAACTCATTGCTTCATTACCAATCCACCCTTCCAAGACTTGCTTTATCAGCCGCTTGATGAGAATTTTGACTCATTCTGATTTCTTCTCTGAACACCATGCCACCGAAAATGAGCATGAAGTGATGTATGACCTAACTGATGCATCCAAATTACTCCTAAAGGACCATCCCTTTAGTATGAATTGTGTACCACAATTTATATTTGATCCAATTATGATCAATCCATGGTTTCAATTCTCTACTTGGTTCACAAATGAAGACCCTACACCGTTTAGCACTGAAAATGGTATAGGATTTTGGGATTTTGCTGGGAGTGAGCCTAAATTCAGTCACCTTGTCAATGATATCATGGCTAGTGACACTCGATTGTTTTCCACTGTGGTGATTGAGAAGTGTAAGACAGTGTTCGAGGGAATAGAATCGTTGGTTGATGTTGGAGGAGGAACAGGAACTATGGCTAAGGTCGTTGCTGAGTCCTTCCCACAACTAAAGTGCATTGTATTTGATCTGCCACATGTTGTTGCAGACTTACAAGGAACTGAGAACATAAAATATGTTGGAGGGGACATGTTTGAAGCAATTCCTCATGCTGATTCCATTATATTAAAGGTAAATATATACTATCTAAGTATTAACTATATATTATCTTAAAATGGTCTTTACTGATACTTAACGGATATTTATGGTGAGTCATATTGGGATCAATAAGATAATAAAAAAACGAGTGTGATATATGTTTGGTGGAGGAAGACATTCATTTTGGAGGGTACCTTGGATTAAGAATAATATTGGTACAAAAGATCCTAACATTTGTGGTGGCCATTACGGAAAGGTCTTGAGTGTGTAAAAATGCAATATTAGCTGATATAGTGCTAACTGTATTATTTCAAAATGTTATATATTTGTTGGGTTTTATTCTGTTTCTCATGTTGTACTTCTAGTTTTATTGTGCTGGTGTTGTTAGAGATCTTAGCAGCTCTGATTTGTTCATTTGTGAATTTATGGTTGTCCAGCTGTATCTCTATAGATGTGATATTATTTATTTTCTTGTAATAAGATTAGAACATCCTTTAAATATTCTGATTAATTTTAATTCTTCCCCACTAAAAAATTTGTGATCGATCTAATAACTTTTACACCAGCAACCCCTTTTATGGTGCAGTTGTGATGGTAAAGATAATTTTGAAACTTTTAAATTAAAAAATTGGAAGATTAAAATCAAATTTAACTTTATTTATAATTACTAAAAGCATATTTTACTAGGGGTTAGGAAATATGACAGTATAAACTCATAATAAAGAAAAAAATGAATATAAACAAAGCTGATTTTGGTTTTCTTGTTTTGTGATTCTTATCATTTGTACTTTGACAATGAAGCAGTGGATATTGCATGACTGGAAGGACGAGGAATGTGTGAAAATACTGAAAAATTGCAAGGAGGCAATAGCTAGCGAGGGAAGGGTTATTATCATAGACATAGTGATGGAGAATAAGAAGAAAGAGCGTGAATTTACTGAGACGCAGTGTTTCTTTGATATGCAGATGATGACGGTGTTATCTGGAAAAGAAAGAAATGAAAAAGAGTGGGCCAACCTCATTTTCTCTGCAGGCTTCAGTAACTACAACATTACTCCCACTCTAGGTTTGGTTTCTATCATTGAGGTTTATCCTTAGTGTGTTATTGCTGCTAAACGAGTGCATGAGAAGAACTAAATTTATCATAAATTTCTGTATTTTTTTCTTTTATTGTTTAAGTTTAATTTTCTGTTCTAATTTATCTTGTATTAGTATAAAATATAATTGTGGATTGTTGTGAAATAAGTTAAAGTCATTATTTTTCTGTTAATGTTCTCGTACCTTTTCTTTTTTTCAGAATGTTTATGAGATGTTGGTTTAGATGATTTTTTTTTTTTTTTTTTATTTTCAGTGAAGAGGTTAGAAAATGACTTGGCTAATGAATTAATCATAAGCATTGACATTGATGTTATTAAAATTATATATTGTTATCTAAATGTTTTAGTTTCTTACAAATATTATCATCACACTGTAACTATTGGACAAATATAAATAAGTTTTCCAATTCAATAAAAATCTTCTTAGACATCTTTGGTATAATAAAAAAGATTAAATAGTCTGACAAATTTATTTATTAATAAATATATCTTGGAATTATTTACAATAAAAGTTAAATAGCTTGACAATTTTATATCTATAAGTTGAAAAAATACTCATAAAAAAACCATTTTGTTATAAAGATTCAATAAAACAATTTGTTATAAATAATGAAAATTTTATTAAAAAATTAAAATTTGTAACAAACATATTTTTTTCTTAAAAGCATTATAAAAGTCGTCATAAAAGTGAATTAATGATGAAATTAATAATTTGTCACTAAAATATATCTTACAAAAGTCGTCACAAAATGAATACAATACAATAGTGACATCTTTGTCATAACAAAACAATGAGGACCGTGACAACAAAAAAGGAAAAGTTATTAAGCGTAAGTTAACAAACTTCACATTGTAAATTAGTTGCCTAAAGCGACTTCTTATAAATGAAGCAATGATATTCTGATAACTGTTTCACTTTGAGCATTCATGCTTAAGCGAATTCACATGGATGCTTTAGCAATTGAAAGCAATGTAATGAACTTGTTATCACTAGTAGCTTAAATTGATCATTAATCGGAGTTTTAAGTGATGACACATAACAAACATAAGATTTTTACGGATTTGTTTCCAGTATGCACGCTTAAATAGTTATTATAATGTGTGTTTAAGCGAAAATATGTAATCAAATATAGTTCACATAATTTAGTTTAAGTAGGGGTGACAAAATACGTCAATTTGAGTCGTTTTAGACCAATTATCGTTAGCTTGCCAAAAAATAGGGTTGCGTGCACTAGCTTGTCAGGGTTAGGCTCTAACTTATATATATAAACATATTTCACCGTATAAATATTTTTTAAATCTTTAGTATGTTAATTAATGTCTCTAAATGAATAAATTAAAAGGAATGTTACTTTGACATGTTAAATTACTTAATTATATTTAATAATTGAAATTTAATTTGTAAGGGTTAATAGTTAAAGCTACAATACTATTACATATTACATATTTGTATCTTTCAAATCATATTAATAAAAATAAGTTATTGTTTTGAAATTATTTTTTTATTTTAATTTTTATTAAAAAATGGGCGAATTGGACAATTCACCTTTTGTCGTCTTTGGCTCAGCATGTTGATTGGGCAGACGAAAGTTGGTTAGAGGACTAAAAGTCTTAAACCATTTTGTCATATTAGTGGCAGGCTCACATGTTAGCTCGTCGTACCTAACCCACTTTTTCATTCCTATTCTTAAGCAAAAATTGGGTATGCGCTTAAATGAAATTTGTGTCAATTTAGTATGTATTTAAAATTACTTTAAAATAATTAAGTTATTTTGTTGATTACATTTTATTTGAAGTAAGAGGTGTACATAAAGTAATTGGATTTGAAAATCTCATTGATATAAAAATTACATTAATTTAGAAAACTAAAAGAAAATCATGAGCCTATTATGTCTTTTTGTTGCCTTGTCCTCATTGCAAGGTAGAGCTAGTGTTTTCATAACTTGAGGATTGAAATACATGTTTCTCATAAAAGTTCGTTGTCCAACCAACATAAGTAACATCTTGTGTAAAATATGGAAATGGTCCAAGTATACTACCAAACATGTGGAAAGAAAATCCACACAGTATGTTCATAACCATGCTAATATCCCTGTAATTCCCTTCTGATTTTCACAATTGCACCTAGAGTGATGCTTTTGGTTTGGGTTCCTCTACCTCCTTTGTCGATACATAGTAATGTCATGTGAAAAAGTGTGTGATCGAAAGACAAAGATTGTGTGGTGAATTCATTTGAATCCAATAGGATCTAAACAACATAGTGATAAGGGATGAAAATCTTAAGAATTCACGCAAGGTCAATACAAACTTTTATATTTGATAAGAGATAAAATCATTGGTGTTGATGGTGGGTGCTGAAGCTAAAAATGAACTTTACATGTCAATGGCAACGTAGGAGGTGTCGAATATTGGCGAGAGCAAAACTCATCCAAGTATGTAAAATCTTATTCAAATGTGGTTTAAATACACAACGCTACAACACACAATGTACGTCCAATTCTTGGATGGGACAAGGGTGGTGCAACCATTATGATGGAAAACAATCCAACTAGAAGGCTCATGACTAAAAGGATTGAAGCAAAGGAAGTTTCAAAGAAGACATAACTAATTTGGACACTAGCATATTATAAATTTCTTCTTCTTCTTAGCTTTGTAAGAATTGTACATTGTAACAATATTAAATATTACCTACAATAGAAATCTATATGTAATGCAAGAAATTTGTAGGTAAAATGAAGTTACCAATAGTCTAAATATACAGGTAAATCACTTATTGGTAGTTCTTATCTACAGATTGTGAAAATTCAAAAAAGCAAATTCTTAAGGTCATATATGTAGATAACATGCATATGTAATTACTTATAGATAAATCCGTATGTAATTACATATGAATGCATCTTTACTTAATTAATTATAAATAAGTTTGTATGTAATTACATACAAATTAGTTCATACATACTTGTCTATGATTAGTTAGTATGTAATTATTTACTTATTAGTTCATATGTAATTTTGTTCGAATAAATCCATAAATAATGACGTACAAACTCATCTATAGCTAATTAGGTATGAACCTGGTATATGGATTTACTTATGGATAAATCTATTTGTAACTATGTTTGAACCTAGCATATGCATTTATGTACGGATAAATTTGTAAGTAATTACCATTGAACCTAACATGTGAATTTACTTACAAAGAAATCCATGAGACAGATTTTATGGAATTTTTCTAAAAAAAAACATATATATAAACATGGAAGTTAATTCAAAGTTATGAATAATAAACTTTCAATACAATCATCGTGAGGATCGACATGTCTACACTTGTCCCTTATACCTTCAACTTGCAGCCTCTAAACAACATTAGTTCTTAAGTATTCTCCTCAACAGCAAGGTCCAAGGGAGTACCTTATGAGACACAGATAAAAAAGGACTTAGACAATTCTTAGGAAAATCTACTCTCACAATCATTCTATTCAAATAAGACATGTTTATTATAAAATAGTAAATAATTAACATGATAAAATGCAAGAAACTCATGTATATCCACCTTGAACTATCATCAACGAGATCTGTAAGACTCTCTTGTAAATGTGTCTATTGAAACATTCCATCAACATAGATTGAGCGACCAAGGTCCTCTGTTTCCAAACAAAAAATTTATAAAATAAAGAATTATGACATAATTATTATGTCATAAATGAATATAAATATATATTAAAAAAAGTCATACCAAACGACTAACGCGTTCATGCACGTTGATGGATTCCTTGATGTGCAAACTCCCACCTTTTTTAGATGCACAATTTTTCTTATAGTTGTATCACATTTTAATTTATACAGAGGCATGTTCCGTTTTTCCAAAAGACTATTCCACACACTATTCTCAGTTCATTTAGGCTTCTTACCTTATTTTCGAGCTTCTTTAAATTTCATTGAAAGTATTTGAGAAACCCTTAGAGTGAAATTTTTTTAATTATGTTGTCATCCTTAAGCCTCCATATCACCTTCCTCTCTAAAGTATAATGAATAGTTGATCACCACACCGAATCTAACAAAATGTTGTCCAAATAGACTAAGTATATTGTGAAACTATAGATAACTAGCAAAAAATAATGTTTGACAGGAACAAGCATCATATGCATATAGAAACTAATATGGATTCTTGGGGGTGTTTAGGATCTAGATCAACCTCTTGGAAGATGAAGAAAAAAACCGAACAATGAAAGATTGAAATAGCACAACAATGAAAGAAAATGGTTAGGATATGGTGTGACAATGTAGAAATACAATAGAACAAGTAACTATCAACGTGAAATGAAACCAAAAATGGAATAAGGAAGAAGATAAAAGGTAGAACACACCACCTATTGAAAGAATTCCAAGGATAAGTGCTAGAGGATTCACCACTTGAGAAAGCTCCTCAAGATAAGAACCCAAACAATAAGAGAAAGGAGAAACTCAACTTTCAAGAAACACCTTCAAAGGTACTTTCATTCACTCTCTAATTCATAATTTCTTGTACAAAAAGGTTGGAGTCCTATGTATAATAGTTCACAAACATCCAAAGGTCAAAATATTAACAAAGTTAACTAGGATTAAGGGTAACTAATCTCCTAGAAGTGCATGAAGTAGTTAGGAAGGTGCATGAATGAGTAAGTGGCAGTTTTGAAGATTTATGAAGGTGCATGGGGTAGTTTGGATGTAATGGTGGTAGTTGCATTTAGTTAAGAGGTATAATGATTGAAGTTACATTTAGTTAGAAGATGTAAAGATGGTTCATGATGACTTGTGCTTTAATTTGAATGGTGGAGAGATCCAAAAGTTAAGATGTTTCTTTCCTTCTCTTTTTGCTTTATCTTAAATTCCTTCCATTTCCAAGAGCTCTACTTCTTCATCTCTCTTTTTTTTTTATTTCTTCATGCTCCTTCTTTATTTGTCATGCTCCTTTATTTATTCTTCGTGTCATGCTCCATCCATCAATGTATCAGAAACTTAATATTGTTGGACATATATACTTGTTATTCAAGGTTCATTTTCCTTTTGTGATTGTTATTTTGCACTACATCAATGTTCAGGTAATGGAGTATGAATCCATATATACAAGGGATATAACTTGAAAATGATTATTTTAGTTACATTTTATCTGTCTCACCACCATATTCATGTCAATATACATTGAGTGAATTAGTGGGGCAGTGAAGAACTAACCTCGAATGACGTCTTTACTATTTGTTTGCTGCATATTTGTGTTTCAGCGACGAACTTGAATCACCAATTAGTAAGCGTTTCCTTTTTAACATTTCTTTAGTATTTTGTTGACATTAATCAATTCTATGTGGTCATCTTCGACCCCTTGCATGTCGTCACCATCGGCTTTACTATCTAGCACTTGGGAGAAAACCTTCTCATCATCTTCCTCTCACCACCCTTCGTAATTGTCTTTTCTTGATTCCTGATCCTCTTTCATTCAGCGTATTTATTGAGCACAAACTGTTTTCAGTTGATGTTATATCCAAGTTTGAGGTAATTCAAGCTATTTTTGGTAAAAATTTGTAGGAAAATTATTGGATAAGGAGAAAGACGATTGAAGCTTTGGAAAAGTGAGAAAAAAAGACAAAAGGAGGGCAAAGAATGCCAAGCCCGACTCATTCACATGAGTCTAGCTTGGTAAAACCTGAGAGCAAGCATCTGGAAATGCGCTCGACTCAGATTGGGCTCCAGGGCTAGAAGAGTAATAGAATCTAGAAATCGTCTAGCTCAGCTGACCTAGGCATTTGGGATTAGTGTTAGCTATCTTTTGTTATTATTAGACAAAGTGAAGAGCAAAAATGACTTTGAAGACATTCCTAGGGTTCTTTGGGAGCAATGTTCTCATGATTCTTGGGTTCCTCGTGCCTATGAGAAGTTAAATCACTTGTTGTTGGGGTTAAGTTAAACATTTTTGGACTCTCATGCAATCATATTTGTGCTTAATTATGTTTTATCATAAATTATCTTTTCTTTCAACACATTAGTTTATTAATTTTATGTTTGTGCTTGTTGTACAAATCCATAACTCCATCATTGATTCTTAAGAGTATTGGAATATATCTTTTGAATCTAGAACTGAATTAATTTACCGGATGAAAACTCATGTTTAGGACTACAACCAGATTCATTTGTTGTCATTAAGATCCTTGTCTATAATGCAAGATTTATTTGTATAATTGATCAAGGAATTGACAATTAATAGATAATTCCTAGACTCATCTGCTGAGGAATTAGGTTTGAGTAAAATAGTAGGTTGAAATTGATGATTGTTATAAGAGAATATAAATTTTTTTATTCATGAGAGTGAAGATTGGTGAGACTAACCCTAGCAAGTTCATCCTATTATTGTTAATTTCCATTGTTCTTTAATTTATTATTTTCTACATATTTTACCAAATTTATGATCTTTTCTTGATTCTAACTTAATTATAATATTTTTGTATTACATAATTCTTTAGAAAGAACGATAATTTTATTACTTGTTACATTATGACTGGTTTTACCATCATTGCAAATTTTGCTAACAATCCTCCATCATTCAGCAAATATATTGGGCACAAATTGCTTTCAGCAGATGTTATATCCAAGTTTAAGGGAATGTGTGGTTCATTATTATTGGATTAGGCCTTAGCATTATTTTGGTTATTTCAATGGTTTTGGGTTCGAATACCCATATTGTTGAGTTGATAGATGAAATAATTCCCTAATCAATGTCATAAGATTCATGTGAGATTTGATGATAACAAATATTGTAAGGAAAGAAAAAGATAATAAGCTCATGCATAAGAAGAAAGAAAAGCATAAATAGAAAGCCTAAATGATGAGACGATACATGCTGGAAAGAAACATTACATAAATTATCATTGAGGGCTAAAAAGATCAGAGGAGTGAAAGAAAAAAATGCATCAAATGACATTAGATAGATGATCATGCAAGGAAAGATGTTGACACACTTGTTAAATGATAAAATTTTGAATGGACGAAGCAACAGTGAGATCAAAGCTAGACAAAGGCGTTAGACAAAGCAAATGTGTGCAAAGAGCGAAGATGAACGATTAAATATACATGTCAGACTAAACAAGTTTTAGCGCGTCAGATGAAACTGATTCACTATAACATACAATACATCACATCAGGGAGTATCTCTAATTTTAATAATTACATTTTGAATTATATTTTTAAAAGGAATTAATTTATAAATTGAAATACATTTAAATTTCAGAATTGCCTCAACTTGTCTTACCATAAAAAATTAAGAAAGCTTTTGAAATTCACTCTGGAAACGTTGAGATAGAAAATTTTAATGAAATTGTTTATCTAAATATTATTCATACATTGATTGAAATTAATTCTGATTGAATTTGATTGGTGAAAATATATTTTCAATGAAAAAATAATGTAGAGATTTCCAAATTGGGCAAGATGATGATGAAGTTGTACATTCACGAGAAATGAAGAATTAAAGAGAAGAAATCATGAAACATACAATATTTGAATGATTATGAAAGGAGAAATTAAAAAGAAGAGAGAATTGTGAAGAATGCAACCAACAGCTCTCAACGTTCAAAATGCTGTAGAATTGGAAAGTTTTAAATAAATTGAATAATTCATCAATGATATAGAGATTTCCATTCATAGAAGACTCAAACAATCATCATTCAAAAGTTATATAAAGACCTGAAGATGAAGGAGAAAGACAACAAAATTTCAATCGAAAAACAAGTAAGCTTTTGTGTAAATATGATAAAGTCGTAGTGTTCAATTATTGAATTTCATTTACATATCTTGCTTTCGAGAAAAAACCTTGTAAATTCTTCATGTTGTAAAGAATACCTTGTGAACTTTGATTGTTCTCTCTTTTGAGAGTGATTTTTTTTTATCATTGTTAAGAGGTCTTAATCTTAAGGGGAGATTGAAATCAGGTTACTTGGAGAGCTAATACTTGTTTCCTAAAGAGGCGTTAAAACTCGTTACATTACTAGAAAAATCACTAATAGTGATCAAAAAATTGGTCACCAATTAAAACAGTGACCGATTTAGTGACCAGACGCGTTAGTCGCCATTTTGCTGATCGCTGATATAAAGCGACCGAATCTGTGATCAATTATGTGACCAAAAGTGGGAGTTGAACCCAAGACCTCCTGGCAATTTGAGATAACCTATAATCATTAAACCAAACTATTATTATTAGTAGTAGTAGTATTGTTATTATTATTATTATTATTTTCATTTTTATATTTATTATTATTATTATTATGTTATTGTTATTATTATATTTATTATTATTATTATTATTACTATTATTATTAAAATTATTATTATTATTATTAATATTTGTGATTGAATCAGTGACCAAATTAGTGATCGAAATCAGTGACCAAATTTGTGATCGAATCAGTGATCGAATCAGTGACCGAAATCAGTGGTCAAATCAGTGATCGAAATTAGTGACCGAATTTGTGATTGAAATTTTCGGTTACTGATTCGGTCATTGATAGTGACCGAATTTTTTTATCACTAATTTCAATCACTATTCAGCAATTTTCTAGTGGTGTTACCTAGAGGTTAGAATATTTGTTTTCCGAAGAGGCGTTAAAAATCATTACCAGGAGAGATGGAGAATACTTGTATTTTGGATAGGCATCAAAAATCATTCTAGTGAAAGCTCTTAAGCAAATTACTTAAGGTGACTGAAAGTAGACATATTTGTGGGGTGAACCAGTATAAATCTCTATCTACTATTTCTTTTTGTCTTATACTGGTATTATATTTTTGAATTTTCTATATTGTACAATTTGAGTTGGGGCTCTATTCAGTGAATTCACTTCTTTGTCTTATACTACTCTTTCACTTGTTCCATGCAACGAAAGACTCAAATATTGTTGAACAACCTTCCCTATACTCTCTTCAAACTACAAAAAAATGTGTATGTGGTAGCGTTTTTAGTATGATATTTAAAAAAAAATGTCATATTTTATTGTATAAGTCGATGTTTTAATGAGTGGCACGTTTTGAGTTCAAAAAATGACATTTACAACTGCTCTATAAAGGGTACCTTGGGGATTTTTGTCACGCAGTTTCATTCCCATATATTAATCAAAAGCTTTTCCATCCACACTCGAAACTAAAACGCTCCACAGTCTCCCTCCACACTCTCCCTCGTTTTCATTTTCGTTCTCATACACTAAAACTGAAATACTCTCCTTTCACACTTCTCATCCCTCGTTTTCGTTCCCTCGTTACCTCAATGGGTTTCGAAGCCTAAGTCGCAGTCAATCGAAAGTTCCTATTGGTTCGAACCCTAACCCTAACGCTTTATAGTTCCTATTGGTCAATCCCTAACTGATCGAGGAGATTCAATCAAACCCTAACCTTCGATCGCCCTTACGCTGACGATCGGTAAGAGTTTTATTATTGTTACTGGTTTTTCATTTTCGTTTTCGATTTTGTTCAAAATCCATGATTTTTGGACTGCATCTAACCAATTTGTATAATTTTATTGCATATATTTGGAGACAAGTTGAAGAAGTTACGTGATTCTTGCTATTGAACGATTTTGAAGGCTTTTAGGGACAAAATAGAGGTATGTTCATAACGCCTTGTATATAGTTTGTGTGATTCTTGCTATTGAAGTTGTTGTGTGAAAACGAAAGTTTAATGTATAACTGTGATTCTAAATTTGTTAAAATTGTGTGGTTGCTCTTCAAACATATAAGAAATTTTCATGTTGAAGTTATTTTAATTTTTCGTTTGGTTGTGAACAATAACTTGAAGTATTTTGTTTGTGCACAAAAACGTCTAAACTATTGAATAAAATAAACGAATCCATTTTTAGCAATATGAAGCAGTATAATGCTTTGGTTTGGCATCTTCTGATTCATTATGGTATGAGTGAGCCTTATAATTTAATAATTTGTATTTAAGGCATGACTTATGTTAGATTAACGTTAATGAGAGTGAAGATTTGTAGAAAATAATGAAGTTTTTTTTTTCAATGACTGATTCCAAGACTAGTACCACAAAACTAAATGGTTTGACCATAGTTATATATGTATGAAAAATGCAGTTTGACTAGTTTCTGATATATGTTTGGCATAACAGAAGTTACGTTTGAGACAACTCTGAAAACTCTCCCCCTTTGCACCCCTTATTTGCTGCTATCACCACAACCTGTCCATTTTTTTATACTACAATAACTTAATCATTATTTGTATATGTGCAGTGAACTTGGCATAATTGAGATTATTTGAGATTAATCTGATTTGGTTGAGGCATGATTTGGGTGTGGAGTGAGACCAAGAAAAGTTGCAATTCATCACTTGAATTATGATGAGAAAGGAAATAAAAATGGATTAATAATATTTGATTATTCATTCCCTATGTAATATGTGCGTTTGTTTGCATGTGTAGGTAGTCCTGTCTTTGTTGTGTGCAATTTTGGCAATGTTGGCATTTGTCCTCCTTTCTTTCAGAGTCTCTATGTATGTTTACTGAAGTGCCAAGTTTTAGATAATATTTTTTTTTACAACTGTTAGGATTCACGAAATTATTCTGGAGTTCAGTATTTTCTTAACTTGCAGTCACACGAGACTATGTAGGTATATAATCTTATATGTGCACGCATATGACCAGAAAATTCAGGTGGACCATTGATCAACTCGTTTGGTCGTGTTATTAGAGTAAACACAGCAACACTCACTAAGAAAGGTAATAAGATCCTATTACCTTTTATGAATATACTTTCGTAACACTATAAAGAGGGAATAAGAGACTCATGCTTGTAACCTGAGAAATTTTTTAAAAGGATAATCAGTTCTAAGAAATTTTCATCATGCTTATTTCATCATCATCGCTTTTAATTGTCAATATTTTAGGCAACAGATATTGCAAGTGGTGCTCCATCCCCAAATCACATTATAGGATCAAGTGGAGACAGCAAGACATATTAAATATATATGTTGTTGTTTGTTTTAGTATTTCACAAGGGAAGTGGATTTAAACAATTTAGAAAGTTGTAATAGTATTAGTCTTGGAACATAATATTTTTTGAACTGCGTTAGAACATAATATGTTGCACTATGAATTATATTAATGTGACATTTTGTTATTACAAAATTTGTGTTATTTTAGTTTTGTTCTATTGGATATGTATGTAATATATATAATTATAAAATCTGATAAATTATGAAATAGTACTGGATATAGTTATAAAATACTGCATATATTTTTTTATTTAATATTATAATTATGACAATTTGAACTAACGTATTATCATTCACCATTTATTATAATATGGTCATAATAAGAATTTTATTAAAATGTTCATAATGGCGTTCAAAGGTATCATTTATGGTTGTTGGCAATAAAAATAATTATAACAATTCAATTAACATTAATTACATGTAAAAAAATGCCGCTTTATAAAAGGCATTATATGGTACATGCATTTCTAATCAACAAAGTTTAGACCATGGAGGAGGAAACTTTCATTCAAGGTTCCATGTTTTCCATACATTTTAGTCTCCCAATGCAACTACATTTGTAAGTAATGAAAGACCACATATAGGGCTACTCACAAGGGCCATGGCTAGAAGAAGAGAAAAAGGAGCTATAAAAGACTCTTCTTTTATGGAGAGTACATTATTAGAATCTTAGTATATGAATAGTTTTTCCTTTGTATAAAAGAATAGAAACTTAGGTGGGCTAAGTTTGAGGTCAAAATGGAGTCAACTACAACCTACATGACTATGCACACATCAAGGGTACTATGGAGCTTATAAACACTTGGAAAATATAAAATTTGAGCAATATGAGACATGGAAAATGTGTATGTGCAGAAACTACAAGTGCAGTTGTACTCTGAATATTTTAGACCCACATCTCTTAGACTGACAAGCGTTAAGAGCTCTTAAGCCTATAAATAAAAGTCTACCCTTATTCTTGTACTCACTTTTGAAATCGAATGAAAATTTGACTATGCATTTCGCTTGTCTTCTTATTCGTTTAAATCATTTAATTTAGGAATTTAAATCATTTAATTTAAGAGTAATCTTCTCTTAAGATCACCACCAAGTAACCTTGCCTGGAAGTGAGTACTTTTATTCATTTTTTTTCTAAAAACTTCTAAGAAAAATTTATTGATTTTTTCTCTAAAAACTTCTAAGAAAAATTTGAAGTTTCATTGGAGTCTTCCAGGAATTTCATCATTAAGTATGTCTTATTGCTCTGTTTTCTCCTCCACTCTTTTTTTTTAAGTTACCTTGATTACGTTGTTCTTACCTCCTTCTGCTGTTTTGGAATTCACTTGAACACTTTTGGATCTTGGCCTGTTCGCCACACACTTATGTCTTTTGTACTTAGACCTATATATATTGTCCAACTCTTTCTCTAAGAGATCTACATTTGTGAACCCTATAAACCGTACGAAGCCAAATCTACCATCACTCTGGTTAAGCCGCTTGGATATGAAGATGTCTTCCACTTTTTCCCACCTCCTGAAGATTTTTCACACATCTCGTACTCACCATGATCAAGAAAAATGTTAGAGAAGTAAAAGGAGCACATGTTTATGATTCGTGTTGATGTAGAATACCTATTTGGGTTATGATTTATGAAAGCGGAAAGAAAAGAAACAGTATTATTGTTGCGGCAATAATTGTTGAGTATCGTTCATACTCGACTAATATTCAAAAGAAGCCCTTAAACACATTAGGAATTTCTGATGGAGGGTCACACTCATTATTTTAGGGCAATAATTTCACCTGTGATGTGAGCCACCTAATGAAACCACATATTTGTCATTCATTATTTTCCCATTGTGTGAAACATGTTACTTAATAGAGTAAGTGTTCCAGAAATATTTATTTAAAAATTTAATTTTAACTTATTATGCATGCTCTTTAACTATTCATTTGTCAAATTGTTATTAAAAACTAGGAAAAGATAGATTGAAAACTCGGAAACTTATCAAAATGAGAAGACTTAATACAGAAATTATTTCAAAGGTATAGATCATATTACAGAAATATACCTATCACACATCTTTTCACTTTTTCAACTATTATGCTACGGATAAACCTCTATGAGAGACTTGAAACCTAGAACTGGAGTTATCTTGTAGTGATTGAACCCTGCAGAAAAAAACAACTTAGCCCAATCTTTCTCATTTCTCTCTTTTCCAGTAACCAACACCATCATCTCCATATCATAGTAGAGCTTTGTTTGATCCAATTTACTCTCTCCTTTTTCATTTCCTATCACCACGTCTATGATAATCACTTTTCCTTTATCTTTGTTTTCGATTGCCTCCTTACATCTCATCAGGATTTTCAAGCATTCCTCATCGTTCCAGTTATGCATTATAGTCTACATCACAAGCAAATTCGATCACATTAACAAAGATCAACCAGTCACAAACACAGTTTTTGTATCCAACAAGAATTATTAATGCAGAATATTATTACATTACATAGAATATGAAGTGTGCTAAAGGTGTAGTAAGAAGGTAGTTAATAATTAGATAATATTTACCTTCATCATGATGGAATCAGCAGAAGGGATTGTTTCAAACATGTCCCCTCCAACATATTTTATGTTATCCGTTCCTTGCAAGCCATGAACAACATGTGGGAGATCAAACACAATGCACTTCAAGTGTGGAAATGACTTGGCAATGGCCTTAGCCATAGTTCCTGTGCCTCCCCCAACATCAACCAAAGACTCTAATCCTTCCAACACTCCCTTGCACTTCTCAATCACCACACTGGAAATCAATCGACTGTCATTAGTCATGGCATCATTGAAAAGGTGATTCAGTTTTGGCTCACGGCTAGCATAGTCCCAAAAACTCATCTCATTTTGTGTGTGAAATGGGGTAGGGTCATCATTTGTGAACCAAGTGGAGAATTGAAACCATGGATTGACCAAAGTTGGATCAAGTATGACTTGTGGCAAACATGCCATACTAAAGGGATGGTCCTTAAGGAGTAGTGTGGATGCATCAGTTAATACATAACTCACTTCTTGCTCATCATCAGTGACATTGTGTTCAGAGAAGAAACCAGAATGAGTCAAAATTCTCATCAAGCGGCTGATAAAGCAAGTCTTGGAAGGGTGGATTGGTAATGAAGCAATGAGTTTAGAGAGTGGCATAGGTTGGCCATAGTTGTGTATGACATCTGGTATGCACAAATCAATTGCACATTTAAGGCTCATAGAGTTTATGAAACCAAAAGTTTGGTTAAATATGTGGGTTTGAGCTTGAAGTAGTTTGGAAGAATGATCTTCGTTGTCAATACTCATTTTGGTATTTCAACTAACTACTAGATTTGCGATTAGCATCTCTCACTTGGATGGATTTATATAGGAGTGGTAGCACCCAGTTATAGTAAGAATAATAATATACATAATACTACTTAAATATTTTTGGTATGTCACTCTATTATAGAAACATCTGTATCTTTAACTTATGTGTCAATAACTGAATATTACACGTTTTTTCTACTTCTCCACTTCTATCAAAGAATATTACAGATTCTACCGACATCTTCGTATGTTTACCAAAACCTATATAATATTAATCTTCACTTTTCCTACATGTAACGATATACATGTTTTTTTTTTTCTCTAGTAAGAGATATTAGAGGAGGGAACTTTCAAAAAGTATATAAAGTGCTGGGACAACAATTTTGTATTGATTAAAATTTATTAAAATCGACAAATTTGTGAATTCTATAATAAACTTTGTGAATTCTATAATAAACTTTAACCAATACAAATTTGTGTGCTCAAAACAATATGCAAGAGATTATGCCACTAGCAATTCTTTAATTAATTTTAACTTTTTATGCAAATTTTGATTTATTCTAATTTGTTCCTTCATCAATGTTATCAATAAGTTTGCTAAAAGCTAAAACATGTATTAAAACTTTTACATTAATAAAGGAATTAAAAATCAAATAAAAACAATTAGGGTATCGTTCACTTAAATTTGTTTATTCAACCAAATCCAGAAGTATCTTAGTGGCCCTTTGCCACTATGATATGTCTTAACTGCTTTGCCATTCAGGTTGAGATATGCTTTAACTGTTCCCCAACACTAAGAAACAGATGGGTTTAATTTATTTCTGCATTCAAAGAATTGATCGCATGACGAAAACTGTTTTCTATTTTCTTTTTTAGGTATTCATATGTTATTCTGTTATTTGTCCGTTATATGTAGAGAAAATAAATTCTATCCATCCACTCTGGATATTCTCCAAGTAGTAGTTACCATTGAAAAAAAAAAAAACTGAGTTTTAATGGTTAAAAACATCATTTAACAATGGTTTTTAACAAATTTTTATCGTTCGAGCTTTTAAAATTTAGGATTTTCATTGAATAAGTCTCATACCATGATGATTGTACATACACAATTGTTGTTGTTTTTATAATGACAGTTGTAATCATCATATGTGTTATATATGATAATAACTTTAAATATAGATGTTATTATATGTCCACATCGTGGATCTTTCCGTAAATACCTTTTATTTGATTTTTTTATTATATGGATTAGAATAATTTCTTTTGTCTTTTTGTTTATAAAATTTTTTATTACTGATAAAAAAAGTTACCTCGTTTTTAAATTATAAAATTTTGTACATATATACGGTGATATGACAAAAATTATTATCATAAGAAACGACAATTATTATGAAAAAGAATCGTTGCAATTTCTAATTTTCTTTAATATTATTTATTTTATATTTTATTTCAATTCAACAACTTGCATATACTGAGATTCTTAGACAATCCACGGTTAATAATATATGAGTTCAATATTATTTATAATCAAAACATAAAATTTTCTTAATCCGACTGAAAAATATTTATAATTCAACATTATTTGATATTATAAAAGATATAAAACAAATTCTAAGTATTGTAAAGGTCTAGAATTGTAAAGTAAAATTATACTAGAAAAGAAAATTAAAGAATTAGCAAGTTTAAAACTTAATCTATATCTCACTATAATAAAAAAATTATTTAGAAATCAATTTTTAGTTATCAAAAAAAATATTTATTAATTGTGACCAAAATAATCACTAAATTAAGTTTTCATTGTTAAATAACAACAAAATAAAAGTAATAATTGAATTTAGTGATCAATGAAATCAAGATAATTGGTATTTAACATTGGCTACCAAGGTTTTAGCCACTTATTTCATTAGATTCTAAATTAGTCTAATAAGTGGTTAAAACTTTGTTAGCTAATGTTAGATACCAATTATCTTGACTTAATTGGTCACTAAATCCAATCATTACTTTTATTTAGCAACCAAAACCTAATTTGGTGATTATTTTGGTCACAATTAACAACCATTTTATTTGGTAACTAAAAATTGGTCTCTAAATAACTTTTTTCTTGTAATGTCTCATCTACCTTAATGTATTATAAAATTAATAAAATAGGTTGATCATGTTGATTAATGTATTCAATTACTTCAAAGTCAATGGGTGTGTTATAAAGCGTACTGACTTGAATTAGTCCAAGTAGTTCATTTATGGATGAATCATTTTCTATTATGGACTCTGATAATGTTCATCATTCATTATATTACATGGTAGTAACACTTATAATTTGTAATTTGTGTATTAGATTATCATTTAATATGAATTTAATTAACACATTTAATTGACATACAAAATTAAGTAAACAACATGTACTTAATTGAATTAATGATCCTAAGTTGCACCCAGTAAATATTATCTTACACTTGGTCCACCTTTTATAACTATTCAAAGTAGTCATAAATAACAGAAAACATTGATTAAGAAGCAACTATATAAGTCTAATTGATGTAATAGATGTAGATATACATTGATTGTTAGCTTTTCCTTGTCTTGTTTTTATATAAAATAAATTATACACACATTTCAAATTATAGGTACTACTTAATATTTATATTGAATCTCAATGAAAACTAAGAATCATTAAATAAAATATAAAAGAAATTTAAACAATATAATACTTTATTATCAAACTAATTGTACAAGTTCAACATATCAAACATTAAACATTATACGCATGGTTATCAAACTCATAATCTAAGGAATAGAAAATAGGAATTACAATAGGAGAAAACCTAGAACAAAGATTTTTTGTTAATACAATTATCGACTTCTTCTTTTCATAAAAGTGTGTTAGTATGTAGTCTTCTTTTCATTATCGATTTATGTTAAGACAAAAATCCAACACCCTACGGTTTTAATTAAGTGCTAAAAATAGTTAAGTATAAAGCATGGTCATATTCTATCTATAAGACGATAGTATTATGAAAATAATAGATCATTCAAGACATAAGTGTTTCATCTGACAACAATGCAACAATGTGTTACTTGTTATCATGTCTGATAACGCGCATAAAACATCAGACGATATACACATAGACTAAATTAACCTCATACTTCAATAAATATTTATATGTATATTTTGTGTTATAGGAAATTTACGTCTACCAAAGAGATCCGTTACAGGCTTAAGCCAAAATCAACATCAAAATATCTCTTGGAATTGAAGCTAAAGCTACCTATTCTCTACTATTTTCAAGCATTGAGCATTCACAACTTTGGAAACAATATCTGCCTACGACTACACACAAGTAGGAAAACTCTAGCCAAGGGAAATTGCCCAAGGAAAGATAACATGGTCCAGCTATTGCGAAGATTATGTAAAGAATAAGAGAGCGTTTAATGTTATACAAAGTGCATTTAGTGCTTCCCAATCAAGCAAGCTTATTAAACGTAAGGAGTATAGACAAAAGAACTGAAGTTGATTCAATGGACAAAAATTTATTTGCAAGAATCATCTTCCTCCGAACCTATGAAAATCATATCAAGGAGAAGAAAAGGGATAGAGACCACATTGTACAATGCTGAAACACTGGTCAAATATCTTGTGCCAAACTAAAGCTTTCTAGAAGAACATTATTGGAGTTTAATAAGCTAACTGAGAGAGAGTGTTCAAATTCCACCTACATCTTTAGGCGATTATCCTCCCTAACAACCTTCAATGTGATCAGTTGATCACCTTGCATACAATGATCTTAGCTAGGAGTGGTTGTTTGACAAAAAAAAATACTCAGTTATGTTAGGAGTGGCTTGAGTTTAAGAATACTTGGTTAAGCCAATAGTGACTTGTGTTAAGAATAGTCAAGTGGCTAGTCAAGAGTGGCTACAAGTCCAAAAAGTACTCAGCTAAGCCATCCTGGAGTGGCTCGTGTTAAGAACACTCAAGGAGTTATCCAGGAGTGGCTATAAACCTAAAGAATAATCAATTGAGTCAAGAGTGGCTAGTTTAAAAATACTGGAGTGTACTTCATGACCTTAGTCTTCTTAGTCGAACTCGATCAGTTGATTGAGAATTGTACATAGTTTGTTGTGAGTATAAAAATATTGTATAAAAATTTGTTATCCTTATCTCGCTACTTTGCATGTTATTTATATCAAAATTAATGAAGGAGAAGATTTGTTGAGTGACTACGCAATACATAAGTTATTCAAGTCTTAAAGTTATGTCTATAATTGTTGTTGTGTCCCATGCCAAAGGTGGGGTGGACCAAGTCACAATGAATAATGATGTTTGGGCTGCTACGCTTTTAAATAAAAAGAGTTGTGTATTGATTATTGGTTATAGCTTTTAGCATAGTGGTAACCAGTCAATGCAACAGTAACAATAGTCAGATGAAATCATCTTTGATTGATCACTCAAAATATATAAACATAGTATAAATACTCATATCCATACAATATCTAACAAAATACTAAAAAAAATAAAACATAATTCAACTCTCCATTCTTGTGTCTTCTTGTTTTTCACAATTTATTTCAATATATCACATTTTTTATTTATCAATTAAAAAATATATTTTTTAAAAAATGATATTTTAAAAAATTTAAATAATTACAAAAAATTTCTATCATAATTTGAATTATTCATTTCAAATTTAAAATTATAATTTATATATTTAAACATGTTTGTTATAAATTTTAATAATGAAAAAATTCAATTGGTGATATGTCTTTTTATCGCACTTTACACTTATGCGATTCAACTAAGGAGACTACCTAGTCTAGTCATCAGACGTACACCATGTTGTATAATATAATTTTTAATATCAAGTAAACATCAAAGAACATGTTCTTATTTACATCCTTGGTTGAGCATTTAACTCCAAAAAATTTACACTGGAAGTTCTTAAGAGAAGAATTATAAATAGAAATAAGATGCTCCTATTGAGTTTCATTTAGGCATATCCAGTCAATTCAAGAATCACATTTTAGTTGGTATAAATACATAAATTTATTGATTATAGACATGATTTGTAATAATTGTCACGTTCAAGGATAAAGTCAAATCATAGTGATATTCATGTTCATCAACATCCTACACTCAAAATTAAAAAAAAAAAAAGCAAAAGATTATATTCTTAAAAAATTACTCATATACTTAGGTGAAATCTTTCATCATTGACTGCAAGTACTTTTTACATTTTATATGTGGGCAAGCCTTCCTCAATAATAAGAAGCTCAACATATTGCCAATGACAGAGGTTGAAAAATTTTAAGAACTCTTTAATAGATCCTAGAGATATACTCATTCATTAAACACCCAATGGTATGCTAGATATAAGATGAGAAAACATGTTTAGAATTTAAGGTTTAGAATTTAGAAGGATAGTGGGACGATTAATCATTGTCACTAGATGAACCTTCATAGAAACTACGTTGTTGGAAGGTGGAGGAGACAAAACCTCCACATAATACTAAAGAGTCAATTATAATTTTCAAAAGAAGAGTCTTCTTTAATGTTGGAAATCTCCCTCTCAACAAAGGTGCTACCACCATAAGAATAATTGAAAACAAAAAAACATGGTAGAAGAAGCGTACCTTAACAAAAGAAAAGAAAAAGATGACGACCTAAAAATACGGAATACAGATTGTTCGATTAAATTCATCCAACTTGTTCCATTACATTAACAATAATCAAATTTTACGAATTTTTACATTTCTTGCAACAACCCTTGAAGACCTTCTTCTTTTCTTAGGAAATTCAACCCAAGGAGTTCTAAAGCTTGATAATTAGTTCCTCTTGATCTTGGATAATATCATCCAGTTGTTTAATTTCTAGACGATCTTTATGTACATCATCCTGGTGTTTTTTATGTTGCTTTGTTTGACCAATACCATCTTTTACAGCTTCTTTCACAATGTCAAATCGAAGTTCTTCATTTAACACTAATAATTCAACAACCACCTGGTCATGGTAAAATAAACACTAATAAATAATGTGAACATGATTAAACAAAAAATATTACACTTTAAACACTTACCGAACTTGAGATCAAAGTTGAGTTAACTTGGTTATCCCCTATTTTGACATCCTTCCAATAAAGGATTCGCTAAAATTTACCCCTCATTACAGGAGGGGTAACCACAACTGTTTTGTAAAATAATAAGTGATTCTCACCTTTCAAAACACCAGAGGTTACCCCTTCTGTAGTAAGGAGACACCTTAGTTCAAGTTTTGGGGACACAAGTCAGATGTGTTCATGTGTTCATGTGTTCATCTGTTGATGTGTTTCCAAACCCTATCAATCCACAGTCTACTACTCAAATACACCTCATGCAACTTTTTAGTTTTTTCCCCATAAAAGTGTGTTTTCAAACTTCCAAACCTTATCAATCCACAACCCACTACTCAAAAATGACTATTCATGCAACAATATTAAGTTTAGTTCACCAATAAAACGTTTTCGCTTTCAACAATGTCAATCTAAACCCTGAAAATCAAAACTTTCCACAACGGCAAACCTTTTTAGTTTTCAACAATGCCAACCTCAACGCACAAAAACACAATCAACAAACTACTTACAAATGTCGAACACCAAACAATTCATCTTATAATACCACCGCTACAAATATCGAACACCAAACAATTTTCGTTCACCGCAACCATACCGAAACATCGTCGCACAAGCACAACCTCAACCTCTCGTCGTCACATAGACGCAACCGTAGCTCTCGATTCTCCTAACGAACGCATAAGCTCTTACTTCTCACAGCTACTTTATTTTTGACTGAGGTTTGATTTCAAACATTCGCGACATCGTTTCCTATTTCCTCCACAAAACCTATTTCCAAATCAAGGAAGAAGACGAAATTACCCTTACACATTATTGCGGTTGACAAAAATATCCTTGTCACGTATGTTGAATAGATAAAACTACCCTAATGCTAAATAGGAATTAAAATTCAACTATGTCAAAATAATATTATTTTAATAATAACAAACAGTCAACAATTTTTTAAATTAATGTATATGTTTCAAATTTTACAATTCAGAAAGTGTTTTTTAATCCAAAAATACATTCGAGAATATGTTTCCAAATATGTAACAATGTGTTTCCAAATATATAAACTAGATTAAACACATAATCAATGATAAAAAAGAACACCATAAATACTTATGGCAATGCAATGATGACAATGACTAATGTAATTTCATCAATCTCTCCCACTCACAAATGAAGAAAAGTTGAAACAGATGCATCGAAAGATAGAAGAAGAAGAAATGAAAAACAGAAATGAGAAGGTAAGTTAAATATGAATATAGAAAAAATGTTGTTTGGTCTTTTACACAACATAATGCGACGCGGTTGAAATCTATGAGGGTGCAATTGAAATTTATAGACTTTGGAATGGAAAGCCCTTTCGTAAGATTAAACCTGAAAACCCCAAAGTGCTACACAACCCAACTTTTCAATTCCCCTATGTATCTTGCATGAACTTTAAATTTGATTGGATGGGCAAAATTATTAAATCATGTGCTTCACCGTTTTAAATAATGATTTTGACTAAACCGTTAAAAACATCAAACTCCAAATACACTAAAAATCATATTATAAGCTGACTTAAAATCAAAACATGGCATTGTTTCTAACAGTTCATTCTTGGAAATATCACTCTAATGGTAAATTCTTCCTGCACATGCATGTTTTTCTTCCTATACTTCCATACTTTTTCAAAAATATAAAAATACTTATCTAAAAAATTGTATTTTAGATCGTACGATATAAAATATAAATAAAAAATATAAATTAAATTATATAATCTAAAATATAATTTTTTATATCTTAAATATAAATTAGATTGTATAACTAAAATATAATTTCTTATATTTTAGATTGTACAAAATTTAAATTTTTAACCTAAAATATTTTAAATTATACAATTTAAAATAAAAAAAATTATATTCTTATTACACTATCTGAAATAAAAAAAAATAAAAAATTATATTCAATCTTTTGTATTCTATATCCTGAAATACAAAAAAAATTATTCCATATTTATGCAATCCAGAATATTCCAGAATATAAATGTATTCTAGATCCCGAAATACAAAAAATAAAAAATTGTATTCCATATTTATGCAATTCAGAACTTTCCAGATTATAAGAAAATGAAGAGAAGTACGGTTAAGGACATAAAGAGAGTAAAATGTTATTTTTACTTCTCTATGGAAATGCCTATATAAAGCATGGAGGTGAAAGAAGAATTTGCCCTCCTACCCCCTCCTAGAATTTATTCGCGGACATCCGAAACTTAGAAGTCGAAGCAAGATTAACTTGTGTAACCCTTCTTTCTTGATCCACCAAAGCATCGTGAACTTCTTTAAAACATTTAATGGTGCATTCCAGCACACATCACATAACACGTCACCCTATAACATTTTAACAGTCCTAATGATACAGAGGCTAATAATTTGTCCCAGAGTTTTTCTTAACCAGTTTCCCTTATCTGATGAAAACATTTTCTCGAACCCCCAGCCCCACAGCCTCTTTTGTAATGTAAGGTGTCAGCAAAGCAACTGCAAGTGAAAATCAGTTTAAGGGGAAAAAGATGATACAATGAGCAGCGTGACACAAGAAAATTATCCCAGTCACGATTAAATGCTCGATTAAGTGCAAAAATGAGATGCTCCGTCTCTACAAAACCACACTAGACTACAATTTATGGCATTTGCCAGAACTCCTTCAGAACAAACATTAAATAAATTGAAAAGAGTAATGGAAAGCGTATATAATTTTTATATGGATAGGGAAAATAATTAGAACACTCAACAATCAAAATTCCGTTTTTGCTATAGCAGTTTTCTTCTATCCGTAAAAACGGCAAATGCAACTACTGTACCACCCTCTGTCTTTCATCAGCATCCTCCTGCTCAACCTGAGAACAAAGAAAATCAAGGTTGTAATATCAGATTTTAAACCAAAAACTAATTGAAGTATTTCATTCATCTCTGAACTCGCAATATGATCAAATTATAATATACAAGTAAGTCTAAATGTCACTTTACAAGTTGATTATGTAATGTTCAGTTAGCTTAGAATTCATTTCTAAGATAGAAGTAGAGTCTATCCCACTAAAATTTGTTGGACCTATACTTTCACCCACTATAGGATCACTTATAAGTATTTATTTCATACTCGAGATATCATCCAATCTTCAAGATGAGAAGATATATTAGAGATCTCATGTTTACTAAAGATATACTCAAATTATAATATAATATGATGCAAACCTCAATTTTCAAACTAGTTTTATGATATTGTTAAGTAAGGCTTAAAGTCTACCATCTAATAAAACACTATCAACGTCAATAGTGAAGAAATTCTCTCTAATATGGAATGCACGGAATTCAACACCGTTTAGCAGTTTCTTGCTTTCCATACGTTACTTCTAAACTTAAAGATGGAATGGAGCTAATTGGTGCCATACTTTTTAAGCACAGATGCATTCTAATCATAAAATCACGACATGCGCCATAATCGTAGTCATAACTTTTAGAATGGCTTTGGCATACCAAACACAGCAAAAATTAGGTAATCATGCAAGAAGGGAAAATATCGACAAGGACTTGATTGACATTGTCTGTAAGACATGCACGTATAACATTATTGAAGAAAAAATGGGATTAGCTTTGTTAATAACTAACTTCCAAAAATATAGAGGCATTGACATTGGAAGAACAAAAAGTTTTCCACTTTCTAACAGTCTATCTTGAAAGTTCTGAGTAACGAAATTGCAGTCGGTGGCATCATTTGTTTGAAAACAAAATTGAAACTACTGTATGCAAAGGTTCCTCTAGGGTAAGATGTTCACAGACAGCAATTCAGAGAATTACTATATCAAATAGCATTTAAAGCGCTGATATTTTTTTCATAGAAGGAAACATTGTATAATTACCTCAACAACGACCCTTGTCTTCTTTGATTTAGAATCGAGGCCCTTCTTCTCAATTTTCTTTGAAGCTAAAATCATTTTCCTTTTTGCTCTACTCTGATCAACTGCTTCATCATCTTCTTCATCATCTTCCTCTTCATCATCAGTGCTTCCAGCTGCATAAGTACACTATCATGCTTTTGCTTTTCTAATGTGTAACTTTGGACTTTTTCCAAACTCATGAACACAGATTCCTTCTCAATATGAAAGGCTCTCATCCAACAAATAGTGAAATGATCAAGACGTATCACAAACATCACACACAACTGAGCATTTCAAGTTCCAGCCAAGCAGAAACCACCATTGTATGTGACTGCTAATTCTTTTTTCTTCTATTAGGGTGGGGCTTACATTTGTAAAGACGTGATTGTAGATCAGTAACCATTGTTTTAAAAAAAAATTCCTTTTATCATCGTAATTAAGTTTATGATTAGAAATGAAAAAGAATTGGAAGATCTTATTACTGCATCAAACCAAAACAAAATGAAGACATCAAAAACTATTAAAAAAATTATGCAGCCAACAAATTTCTAATCTGAATTTTCAGTACTTCGAGTTGAAATTAAACTAAAAGATTATACTATCCTATCATACCATGCATGTCAGAATCCTTAAATTTGGGTTTCAATCAGGCAAAGGCAAATTCCTTGTAGAGTAACCAAATATTTAAAACAAAAATGGGAACATAATTCACTATTTCACAAATAAAAAATGCCATCCATATATATTTTAACATGTGAAAAATAGTCAATGCATGTTCTAAAGCTTCTAAACTAAATTTGACCATTTTCTTCATCATCACACTTACCCTGTAACTTATGAGTTGCAAAACCACCAAAATCCTCCATATCTTCTTCCTCTTCTAGTTCATCATATCCTTCTACATATTCTACCTCTGGTTCCTGTCCATTCCAAAAACAAAAAATAAACAAATTGAATAGATTAAACACGTTAAAAAAGGTTAAATTCCAAATATTTTTTAACTGAAACATGTAACAGACAAAAAAATGGGTTAGTAGATACATACCTCTTCATCCTCTTCTTCAGCAGGTTGAAGATTCTCCATATCAAGAACTTTATTGTACTCTTCAAGTGGATAATTATATATATCACTTTGTTGATAAACTCCTTTTTGAAGGCGTTCTAATAGCTCCTTTTCAATAGACTACATAATATTGAAAAGCACCAATGAGTAAAGTGAAAAGTGAAAACAACATACAATTCAATTTGTATGGATAACATTAGGATTAACTATAACCTTTTCTAACAAAGCTGCTTTTTCAGCCTTCTCTTCTCTTCGAGCCTCTCTCTTTTTCTCTTTCCTTGGAGTTGTCATTATTTTCTCCCTGTAAAACAGCAGCCACAACAAATAATATGATAAACTGCTATGAACATTTAATTGAGACATCAGCTTAAAATATAGAATTATAGATAAAAGATAAGAAAATTTCTCATATGAATATAAGGTGCCAGTTGGTTGAGACATCTATTTTCCATTGTATGATTTCACCTTAAACATAAAATCATATTCAAAATAATGCATACATACATACATGTGTATAAATAACAGACAGGAAGAATACCTATGAAGCCACAGCATTCAAATGAACTCCAATTTAAATTCTGGGAACAGGAATTTATCCTCAAATAAAATGGGATTAAAACTAAATAACTAATTCTGATGTTGAAAAATTGGCATTCAAAGGATGAGACACAAATATAGAACAATTTATTACTAAATACTCAAAATGGTTCGATATGAAAAACAAATCCTAAATACAGTACAGTAAGTAGCCAGAAAGAAGGGTGGCAGTTTTTTTCTAGTGTGATTTGCCTCTCATTAAGCAGACAAGCCCACCCTCTTTCATAAACTTATCCATCTATAGAATTACTTTTCCACGGAATTCATTTCGAAGAAGTTTGGAATGCAGTTAGATGTCAAACTACCAAAAACATATAAAACATTTTAAAATATTGGGTAAAAATTAAAAGTGAGAAGGTTGAAAAATTATATCTACAAGTGGAAGATCCAATGTTTTCCCTAAACTGAAACAATATAATGTGTTATTTTCCCTAAAATGGATTTTCTGCACCAGAATTAGGCGTGATGATAGTAATAGTCAAACATTTACTTTGCCAGTCTGGTTTCCTTTATTTCAAGAAACAAACCAAATTTAGCCCAAAACCTATACAATCAGCAACCCATTCATTGAAAATCACATCTAATACAGAAGGGTATTGAGGGTTTACTCCATGTGGTAAAATTCTTCTATGACAATCTTATTCATTCACAGAAAAATAATTTTCCTTCACACATGCGAAAATGCATTTATCAGACTGATTATTCAAGTGATACAAAAACTAGAGCATCTGGAGCACAAGCTACTTACATAAAAATTAGGTACTGGTAAAAATGATAAAACAAACTGAATATCTGAATATGAGAATATGATTTCAAACCTTGTCTTCAAAGCAAGTTTCCTCATTCGTATCCGCATTTGGGTCATTTTAGTTAATCGTTGCTTTATCTTGTGTATAAGAAGCTTAGGCCAATACATCTGCCAATTCAGAAAGTTCAAACACACATTCACTCTTGACAATCACTAACTAGTAAAATGTCGAATGCTTAAATATGCCAAAGACTACATATATCAACAGTACCAGATGTTTGTCTATGACTTCAAGTGCCTTCTCATAATTCCTCGGCAGCTTTACTCTTTCCCACAAATCTTTCGGCATGTGAGCTCGTTCTATAGTTTTCATGTAAAGATAAAACACTCCTGCCACACCCAAAGCAAAATTATTATTCTTTGCATATTTTGTCTTCTCATGAATTCCCCCATTTATTGCACTTGTCATTAGGGGGTGTTCGGAAGAGCATATATGAGCTTATTTAAATTTATCTTTAGTAATTATGCAGAAAATTTAAGCTATCTGGTTAAAATTATGAAAGTGGCTGGCACAAAATCTTTTTAACAAATTTCAATAAGCTTCACGGTGAAGCTTATTAAAATATAGAAATGTTTGGATAAACTTCTCAACAAGTACTTAGCAGAGAAGAAAATCAAAAAAAAAATCAACATTCAACACACTACAACTTTCATAAAAACTCTCTTATCTAACTTCTCCATAAACCTTAGAACATAAGTTAATTTTACCTTCTCCTGTAAATTCGAGAAATTTATCCAAACAGGGCTTTAACAAATTATAATTCCAAGAAAATGGTAACTTAAGCGACATAACCAGCACTACTACATAGCACATACCATCAATTTCTAGCGAAAACAAAACCTAGCCCAAAGAGGCAAAAGAAAAAAAAATAAATAAACTTTTTGTGGATAAAAGTACCATTGTCATCTCGAATAGTGGCATAGCGACTATTAGCCAAAGGGCACGAACTTCTGTTACAGACCCCAGTAACGTTGTAAGGGTTTCTACAAAAATTCCCCGTCGTAATTCTACAAGAAAAAGAAAAAAAGTGAACAATTAGTTTGAGCTCGTAACAGCAACATCAATAAAACAAAATCATATATCAGAAGAAACACTAAAAAAAATGAAAATCGAAGCAAAAAAGTTAGGGAACTGTTTACTTTGCCATATAACTGCAATGGTTGTGCCTGATAACTTGCCATATGACCTCGTCGTGCTGCATCGTGGCCCCAAAGTTTTAGGGTTCAGCTTCGGCTGTGTCGTTTCACGGTGCAACGGATGTCGTTTTGTTGCTGAGTGAGAGACCTGGAGGCGCCGCTGTGAAGATCGAGAGGAAGGCTTTCTTTTTGAGAGATCGACGGTGGCCTCCGTTGAAACACTGTCGTTCCGCGAAAGCTTAGGAGTAGGTTTTACTTCAGGGTTTTATTTGAGGTTTTTAATATAAAAATAATAATAATAATGTTAATATAAATATCTATCATGTTATATTACCTATTGACCATAAAAACATTACCACTACGTAATTATTCGAAATTAACTTTTTAGCGAAAAATAAAGGTTAGGACACTTAAAGTTTGATTTCGAACTTATTTTAAAATATATTAAGTTTAACTTATGAAATTTATATTGTCGAAATTTAACTTCAAATTAAATAATAAATTATGAATATAAATATCTTGCTTTTCAAACCTATTAAATATCCGAGACCGTGTAATGTGTGATGGGTCTAAAATAAAAATAATGAATAAGGTAACATGGAAGTGTTTTTCAAAAGTAAAAGAGAGAAGAACTTGAAAAATTACGATTAAACTTGGAAAAGTGAATATATAATATTGCTTGATATCTTTTTATTTGAAAATACATATTATTGCATGACATATTATAACTTAGCATTTATTTGGGAATCTAAATATATATATTGTTTGAAAATAATATGTTTTATTTTTTAATAATTTATTTAAAACAATATTTTAAAATTTATTTTAACTTTTTATGTATTTATTGTTGTTTAATCTAAGAAAAAAATACATTATACAAATAAATATATCTTTGTGAGTATTATTTAAATCTGTTTTGATTTTGATAAGAATTCTCACATTACATAATTAATTTTATAAGTAACTAATATTCAATGAATTTTGGTGTGAAGATGTACGTATATATTAGTCATATTTGTCTCAGTTTTAAATTATTAAAACACATTTATTTTATTAAAACTTATATAAAGGATTAATATCACACTTAATCCAAAACTTTAAACCAATAAATTTATAGATCTTCATTTTTATTATATATTGATCAACTTTCTTATTTTTATTTCATTTAAGATTTAGGCTCACATAGTTTTTAACAAATAAAGCTATGATAATTTCTTTTAATTTTTTTTCTTGTAATTGCTTTCGGTTCATCATTTGAGGATGATGAACAATAAATTACTTATATGAATATTATTCAAAATTATAGTATAATTTTAGCACAACATGAAAGATAAACAAAAGTTTAAAGAAAATTCTTTGGAAATTAAAAACATAGAGAAACAAATGCATGTTTTGAAGAAAAAAATTCATTCTTTGGACTAGTCCAAAACATATGATTAACCTTAGTTGAAAAATTAAAGAACGTCATTTATTTGAAAATTAATTTTAGGATATACTCAAAGAGCTCAAAGCATGTTGTTTAACATCACTCAACATCCAGAAGAAAAAATTGGATTTGATTTAGATACCAATAATTTTTTTATTATTCATGCCACTATTTAATTTAGATACCAATAATTCTTTTATTATTCATGTCACTATTTTAGAAAATATAAACATCTTAGTTATAGTTGCACAAATAAAAAGAAAGCATGTAGCTAAAAGAACTAATAATAAATAATTAAAAAAAGATTTAGATATCAAAATCACATATTATTCTTGTTCTAAATCTCCTTACTAGGAAATGTCAAAGGTTTGAGTTAATACCTTAAGAATGGATACTTTTGAGACATAATAGAAGAAAAATATATGTTTTTAGACATAAAGCCAAATAACTTAAGAACTTTTTTCTTTGGAGGAATGATAAAGGGTAAGATCTCAATAATATGTAAGAATTGATATTTATTTCCTTTCGCCCATTGTAAATATTAAGATGTAACATATTGAAGATAAGTTAATTATGTGACAACAGTCATGTAATATCTTTTAAAAAAGACATGTGTACAATCTCTATAAAGGATGGACAATATTTTTTTCACCTATACAACGATTTCTATGAGATTGATTTGATATTTTATATATTAAAAACATCGCTTGAGTTCAAGACATGGTGAATCAAACTTTCCATAAATCCTAAAATCTTTTTACAAATGAATAAATAATATTTTTGAATCTATCAATTCATGATGAAAAACTCACATTAAACCTTTGACAATGTTATATTAAATATTATTTAAATTTCAAACATACAATATCAAATCAATGTAGTTAAGAGAAATACGAGATTAGGATAAGAAAAAATACATGAAATTATATTAGTTTATCCTCACGAGGGAGTTACATACCTAATTATCCTAATTAAGTCAACCCACTTAATTTTCAAGTTTCACAAGAACCTTTAAAAATTAAAATATACAACACAACGTAAGATCTTGAACCCTACTAGGTCTATAACACTAATGAAACCTTAAACAAGCCCTCTTGACCATCATAGTCATTAACAATACAACTTAAATGAAAAATATTTATAGTAAGATCATTTGATTCTTTTTGTAGCTCAAACAAAGAAGACAATAAAGAATGATGATATTTAATGTGAGATGATCAATCTGTAATCTTGACTAGCTAATCCTTGATAGAAAAGTGTTTTTAAAATACAAAATTCTTAGTTTAAGTGTTTTTCAATAAGTTGAAAGAAAGTCAAATGAAGTTGCACAACTTTAGTTACCTAAACCTAAAATGAGTTTTTAAGTAGACTATATCACTTAAAAGTGACATTTAGTGATATTAACACTACTTACCGATAGAATTTTATCAATTGAACTTTATCTGTCGGTAAAATATCATTATCGACGATTTTATCGACGGATATCATTCTAGCTAAATTATCGATAGATTTACTGACGCATTTATCATAAATCTATCGATAATTATTGACGGACTCAGAAATCAATCGGTAAATTTATATACAATCAATTACTGACGAATTTTGAGTATTTCCGATGAATTTGTCTCGTCGATAATTTTTGTTTTTTTTAATATAAATTATTAAAATTTTATTTTAATTAGTTAAAACATAGAAAACTTCATTCATTAAAATACTAAAGTGATTTTAGTTGATTAATTTAAGAATTTAATTGACTAAAAGACTCTAATTTACAAACCCAATACTTTAATTGACACAAAAATCATTTTAATGAATGTTCTTAACACTCTTATAACCACTTTCACCAATTTTAATAACCTAGATCAAGGAATAAAAACTTACTTACAAAACACTTTATCATTTCAATCATCAAGTATAATTGGTTGGGAGTATTAAATAAAATAACTTCAAACTTACTTAGATATTTAATCTCGACAAATTCCTTTTTTTTTTTTTACGATGCAATAACTCGTCTATGCTCTAGTGCTTCCTGGTCTCACCAAGTCCTACGTCATCAATCTCTCTCGCTTCAGACTCACCTCTGAGGACATTTGGCTCCACTCCTCCAACGGTGTTCGCCTCCACGCCTGGTTCATCAAGCTCTTTCCCGATTGCTAAGGTCTTCGCCCTTCTCTTCTCAACGATTTCATTTTATTTTCATCTTCTACCAACTACTTTATTGTTACTGTCACTTAATGATTTGTTATGAGTTTAATCGATTCACTAGTATGTAGCGTGGAATGGGAGAAACGTATTGCAGAGGGAGACCGCATTGCAGAGAGAGATGGAGACAACACATGCTAGGAGAAAATGATTCGTCACAGCGAGAGACGGAGACAATGAGAGAGGAAGATGGTAAGAGAGGAGACGAGAGAGGGAGATGCACACACTGAAGACCAAATGTGAATGAAACCAGAAATCCTAATCCATTTTAATTACAAATTTTCAATCATTTTCACGCTAGACTTCTAAATTAAAAAAACGTCATCTTTTTTCACCTTAGTGGCACGTGTGGTTGTCATTTGAATGTAATGACATGTTTGGTGTCAACATATCATGACTCTTTACTAATATCCCCTTGTATGTGAAGTTGTTCTTATTTGACACCAACAATAATACTTATTTCTCTAATTTCAATTTCTTCTCTGATTTCATCAAGTTGTATTCCTTCTTGCGTAAACCATACTCCATTAGAGTTTGCAAAAATCATTATTTGCAAAGACACATTGTCTAGTTGGTTCACTAAACAACTTTAAAAGACTTTCTTTTTAACATTCACTTTAACATGCTCCAAGACTTTTAAAATAGAGAAGCACCGAATCTTCTTCTTTTTTAAGAGAGCACATTGCTCCCATTGGGTGTGATCATAAAAGCTAGAATGAATTACTCTATCTTCATTACACCAAAATAGAAGCCTTTATCCGTGCATTTTCATCTTTTAGATAAATTGTATATCTCTAAGATAATGTCAAATATTCTTGTACGATTGACCCATGACCCTTTTATTGAAATATTTCTATTTGTGGTTTCCCTTCGTGCAAATCAAAGAGTTTAGTCGGAAGATATCTTTTGATATTTCTCAAAAAATCCAACTTATATGTGAAGCACGTAAGAAGGTAAAATATATCAAAACCCTAAACCTTAAAATTTAGAACGTGTATTCTAAAAATACATAATAATTTTCATAATTTAGAATTAATTTTTGCATTTTCAATTGGATAAGAATTAATTTTTTTCGTCATCAAATTATGCATTATGCAAATAAATTTCCTATTCAAATTCTGAATTTCAAAAATTAGATACTGGAATCCAGAAGTTTATTTTTCTCTTTGCGAGTGCCATGCGAATCGACCTTGCAAACGTACACAATGTGCAATGCCCTCTGTTAGAACCTGCCCAGTGCCCTCGCAATTACAAGTAAAAGAACTACAAAAATGCCAAGAGATATAAATTACAGAGGGTAAAATGGGTATTTAAAAAGTCAGGGTTGTAGGAGGAAAATATACAAGTGCAAAAAGTAATTTTGTCTTCGAAACAGGCCGCACTGGATCGGATATTACCTTCTACACCTCTAATATTTTTTTTTGTAATTTTTATTATAAAATAAATCCAAGGAAGTCTTAATTATCATTCTGAAATAATTGAGTTCAATTACCTCGCAAACCTTCGCGAAGATTCTGGAATATGATTAAGTAGTTCTAATTTTTTCCTTCCACTTCTGCGGTACCTTGTCCTAGGAGACCATGTTCTTGTCAAGCAAGAAAGATACGGTGATGAAATACGGTCGTGGAACACACGCACCCGACAGAGGTACCAAATTCGCTTCACTGTTATCAGTTTCGTAGTTCAATTTCTATTCTCGAGAGATGGTGGTGCTTCCGGTGGTGAAGCTAGCAACACTCGCTCTCAGAACCGCGTGTAAACCAATCGCCAGTAGGCTCAAGAAGGAGGCCGGTTACCACCCCAAGTTCCGCAGCTTCATCATCGCCATTGCCCAGGTCCCTCTTTCCTTTCTCCAGCTCGCACGTGTCTTATTTGGGTTTTCACACTCACACGTGTGTAATTATGTGCTGTGTGTGACTCTGGTTCTTCCTTGGCTCAGGCCAATCACAGATTGACGACGAGAGTGCAGAGAAGAATTTACGGTCATGCCACTGATGCTGCAATCCGTCCTTTGAACGAGGAAAAGGCTGTGCAAGCAGCTGCAGATTTGCTTGGAGAACTCTTTGTGTTCTCGGTAATGATAACATGACGTTTTCCTGCTTCATGTTGTGCTTCATATCGTTATCATCATGTGCATTATGTTTGTCATGAATTGCCTTCAACCTGTTCGTGTGTTTTACTGAATAAAAGGAACCCAACTTTGATTAGTTTTAAAGCTAATTTAGGAAGAGAAAAGAAAATTTATACATAAAGTAAATCTAATTTATAAGTTAAAAAATAGGAGATATTTTTATAAAGTAATTTATATACAAGTTAATTTTATTTTATGGAGAACTAATTTTGTTTTTCTTTCTTGTTTTATTCTTCTATAAGTATTTATGTGAAATTTATGGAAACATGCTCTTAGATCATGAATTAGTTTTTTAATTGAGTTAGGTTCAAGTCCAAATTATAATATGGTTCCGAAGCTTATATTTGTGGTTGTTGTTCGGCATATCGGTTTATTTTTTATTGGGTTATTATTGAACCATTTTCGTATGTCCAATTTACAAATTTCACGCTTGTAGTCTTCGGTATAGTATGTATGTATACACTTTTGTTCCATGGACATGTTCCCCCATTGTTTTAAGACTTTGTCTTAGACTACTCCCACACGGTTGAGAGGTACTAAAGTCAGGTCAAGGATTGTTTTTACCAAGAATAGAAATTGGGCTGTGTTAAAACAATTTGACCTTAAGTCCAACATATTAGTTACTTGTTCCCAATTCCTTGGTATCGGTATAGTATATATGAGTAAGGGGCAATCCTTACCCCATTAGCTAGTTGTGTCTTGTTAAAGTGTTGTGCCTGTGCCTATGATACTGATAGTGAGTTAAATTCTTTTTGGGTTCTATTAAAATCATCATGACATCTCCCAATTATTTTAGCAGTGTGCGCCTGTCTTTCTTTTAGATGACAACGTCATCTGTGTCTCAGCAGAATAAATATTTTGCCCTGAACTTGAGTAAATGACACCCATTTTAGCAACTTGAAGAGCTGTCGCGGTCGTGATTGACTCTATTCACTTTCTCAGCACCATCTGTCTCTTAGATGTGGCCGTTCTATTCTAATGACTCTTTGTTGTGTTTTTTATTAAATGTTTGTATTGTTAGAAATAAAAGAAGAATTGTTCAATTGCCTTCTTGTAATAACTTAAGCTTTGGGATGCTTAGTTTATGGCATGGTTTTAGACTCTTTATGATCAGGTTGTTTAGAGCTCAGTCCTTCTTGTCATGTTCTTCTAAGTGATCATTACGTGAGGTTATGTTAGATAGAAAGCCATTTAAGTGCCTTCACCCTCCCAAAAACTTAAGTTTAAGCTTATAGAGTAGTTGGTTAATGATTTGTTGTCTTCCAACTAGTTAGGTGGCAAAATGTTTTCATATGTCTAGTGAAATACTATGAATTCTTATATATTTTTTAGTAAGAGTACTCTGGACCAATATTGAAGAACTTTGCCAACCATTTGAATCTCTACAAATGAAACTTCTGTTCATTAAACTGACTGACCCTTTATGTAATTGTTTGAAAATTTTTCCTTTAAAAGGACAGAAGGGATATCTTGTGTTATAGAAGAGTTGGTTCACCTATTTTCAAACTTTGCAGGACATAAATAAAACTTCATAGAAACAGAAATTCAAGTAGTTTGTGTGCATTTTTCCCCATGTTTGTTTTCATGTTGAGAGAGGAATGTCCAGTTTGGTTAGTTTTGATCCAAGTAGAAATTAGATAATCAATTGTCCCATATTTTTTAGTTCCTTCGAAAGGAATATCATTATTGAATGATAGCCATATATGGCAGGGAAAGCTAGCGTTCCTTAAATATATGCACAACGTATTGGAATTGAATTAATACATCCGATTTGTACACAGACTCCCGGATAAATATTTCTTTTGGGAAGGTTTGAGTTCCTCAATAATAGACGATCATGCAATTCATTGCCCAGAATTCCGTTCATATTAGCTGGCTTTTTGTTACCTCTGGTATTAAATTAAGTTCTTGTTAATTCTAGGATGTTTTAAGAAAGTGCTTATGGACTTTTCAATTTACTCCCACAAAGCGCCTAAGCCAAATAGAGCCAATCTACGAAAAGCTGTCTATGGGCCTGTGTGTGTAGGTTTTGCCATTGCCAAAAAGCATTTGTAAACTTGTGTATGCTAGGTTCTTAATGGACTTCGCTTGTCTTATAGAATAGAGGGAAAAGATTTAAACCAGAAAATAAGATTTTAATTATATTATTTGAGGGTGTAAAAAAGTTCTCTACGATTAATGCTGTGCTGATTTTGAAAAACTACTAGGCTTGGTATGTATTAACCAAGAAATATCTGTATGGATGGCAGCATTCAAGATTAATGTTGACCATACGAAGATTAAGATTTGATAACCAATGTGAACTTGTTTGACTTCTAATCCCATTTTATTTTTGTGATTTTAAACTGAACTATTGCAAATATAATATAATGTAAGAAGTTCTTCCATAATTTGTAGAATTTCCACTTGCTTTCAGGATTAATAGCGTGCTGAGAATTATCCATCAGTGCCATCTATCAATATTTCTGCTATCAGTTTGTCTTCCTCATAACATAAAATAGGAGTTTTTGCACAACATATATTTAACGTCCTTATATTTAGGTTGCCGGAGCTGCCGTCATTTTTGAGGTGCAAAGAAGTTCTAGATCAGAAGCAAGAAAGGAAGAAGCACGTAGACAGGAAATACAGGTTGTCTTTCTGCCTTCTCTGTAATAGATTATATGTTATGTGGGTGTAAAATTGAGGGATTTCACTGAAGAAAAGTTGGTCTTCTTTTAATCATTTATTTTCTCTGAATGCTATGAAGGATGGATGTTTAAATTTGGATATTTTCCCCTCTCATCTAGGCTATACGTTTCCCTACCTATTTATTTAGTCTTGTTTGCTTCCATTGGAATTGGAGGAAAAAGTTAGTGGGGGACCAGAAAATATTCTAAATCTCAAGGATGTACTCAATTTTTTGTTAATTTGCACTTTTGCAGGCAATAAAGACGAGGAATGAAGAGTTAGCTAGAGAAATTGAACTTCTTCAACACAAGCTTCAAGAGCTGGAACAACTTTCTAGAGGACGAGGACTATTTGGCACTCTTAACTTCAGACCCATTCATGTCTCCCAAAATAGAAAATCCAATTGATGGGTGCAATTAAGCATTGCACACAGATTTTGTTGAACAAACCATTACTCTTGGTTTGGAAAGAAACATAACTGATAAAATGTGCAGTTAACTAACCTCGCTAGAGAAATTATAATAAAATAGCAGAACACATATGAATGGCTGAGTTCTTTTTGAAAATTTCAAATTTTATTCTCCTTGGACAAATTCTGCCTGCTAACTACAATGTTCAAGGCTTTGTATAATCTATACATATGTTTCCTCCAAAATTTTGTTTTTTTTACTGCTGCTCTCATACCTCTTGGTAGCTCAAATTATATTGAAATTTCGAAAAATCGTCTGCTATTCTATAAAACAAATACTAATCAGATAGAAGTTGTTTCCTTGGCTTTTGAAATAATACATATAAATATAAAATATAACCTTAAATGAGTGAGACTTCATGAAATAATTTATATTGATGTTCAGCCGTATCTATGGCACCTGATATACCACAAAGATAAATACAGTTCAGTGTATGGAAAACAGCCAAAATATATATATATATATATATATATATATATATATATATATATATATATATATTTATATATATATAATTTCTCAATCATGTTTGATCTACTCATCCATACAGTTTTATAAACAGCAGAAAAAATATACCGAGGGAAAGGTACACTTCGGTTAGAAAGCTAACACCATATCAGAAAGGATAAAACTGTCATGACAGAATGCGACATATAAGCAACATGTTCTTATTTATTTTGCAAATATTTGGACAAAGAAGGTGATGCAATTACCATTTTTTCCGTTTTAGATGTTAAAATTAAAGAATATGTAATACCTAAAAAATTAGTTATAAAATAAACACTAATTTAGAATTTAGTTTTAAAGTTAAATAAGATAATATTTTCTTTTTTTAACAGAAAAGTTAATTTAGTTAAATGAATAAAAGTTAGTTATTTACTTTTTATTTTTATAATAATCATTAACTCTCTCTTTTTAAGAAGATATTTTGTTTTATTCTAGTAAAAAATACAAACTCTTTCTTCTTTCTTTAAAAACATATATAGTTTCATTCTTGTCTCTCAAACAATTCCTCACCTTCTCTCTATATTTGTGATCTCATAGGTTATCAGATTGACAATCAGAGGACATTTCTAGATTCACAGCGTTGAGTAGATCAACATATTCTTGAACAGAGTTAGGCTGCTCGTGATTTTAGATTTTTGAAAGGTTTTTGAGTATCTCTACTCTTTAGAGATAGGAGAAGCAGTTGTATGTTTTTAATAAATATTGTATTTACTTGTTTTGTAGGAAGCTAGTGTTTTTATATGTTTTTATAGATATTGTAATTATTTGTCTTGTGAATTTGAGTAAGGAAAGCTAGTTTGATTGTTTTTCATAAATATTGTAATTATTTGTTTATTAATGAATTGGATGAATGTTTATGTATTGTTGTAGTATCAATGTTTGTGAATAATGTGGTATATGATCGAGACATAGTATCTTTAGGAAAGGAGATACCTGTGTTGAGATTATTAGGATGTGCATTGTTTGGGGATTCAGAGGTATCTTGACTCTACTGGTACATTGGATTCACATAGATGAAAATTATTAGTTAGTGAAGAGTAGAAGGAGGTTCATATGATCATTTGAAATATGAGCCCGATCAGGACACGTATTACACGAGATCAAAGAATTTTACAGGTGGAGTGAGTTCCAGGTAAATTGTTGGAGAAACTTTATTTTATTTTATCTGTATTTTTTTGAAGATATTTTTATTAAATCTTATATGAAGAAATATATTTTGAAATAAACGATGAATGTATGAATATTTATATTTAATTTTAGTATATAATTTTTGTGTAATAAAGTTTCTATTATATAAAAAATATGGGATGTTACAAAATGCATATAAGTTTTTTATTAATTTATAATAATTTTTACTTTTTTGAATGACTTTATATTTTATTTTATTGTAAAAGTTACATTTAGTATTGGAATTATTTTCTTCTTAAATATTAAATATATATTTTTTGTTTAGAGTTCGTTATTGATGTTATTTTTTCTATCAAATTAGGTTACTATAATGTTTTAGATTTTGTGTAACAAAATTAAATATAATATTTTCCCTTTTTATAAACGTTATGTATGATATACAATGGTACATTTAAACGGCTTTTACTTTTATTTTTAAATGAAAAACTTAAAATTTAAAATTAAAATAAATAATCTGAACAAGCTTATTCAAGCGACAAAAATATTATTTCATAACAAAACTAAATTGAAGTGGAGAATTTCTCTTAAAAAGTAAACAGTCTAAAGGGCTCCCTTAATTATTTTTTTTTGGTGAATTAAGGACTCATTGCTTAGTTGTCACAGACTAAGTTAAATATGATAAGAGAATAAGTAGAAAAGGCACAGACAGACCAAAAATTCTTGCGTCTAATTGAAGTTTCTAAGGTGCACAAAATCACCACATCATTAATAATTATTATCAATAATAATAATAATAATAATAATAATAATAGTAATAATAATAATAATAATAATAATAATAGTAATAAAAGAATAAAAATAAAAATCTGGAAAATTGAGGGCTTCTATTTCAACAATTGGCTTCTCTGACTCCCTCTCTCTCTCGTCGTGAGCTGATCCCAGTGGAGCCGTCACCTGCAATCACCCTTCCCTCTTCTACGTCGTCGTTTTGAGCCCCATTTGCCCCCTTCTCTCCAATTCAAGGCCAAAGGTAAAATACCCATCGAGCTATTTTCGGTTTAAGTTCAACGTAGACGTAGAAAGCCCCAAACTTGGTCAATTGGGGGTGCTGCTTTTCATTTGGGTGCACCGTCAATGTTGATTTTTTTTTTTTTTTTTTTTTTTTTTTTTTTTTTTTTTTTTTTTTTTTTTTTTTTTTTTTTTTTTTTTTGTGTAACTCTTCTTTTCTTATTTTGCCGAAGAGTTTTATTGTGGATTGTGGCTTGATCAGTGTCATGCATGAAACCGGATTCTGTTGTATACATGTTTGTGAAAAAAGTTTGTCTAAGTTAGCCCAATGCTTAGGAACTGGATCAGCCTCGGTTGCATGTTACATTTTTAAGATTTTTCTGATATGATGTTATTTAATCGTGCTGATTAGTGCACATTGGTTATTTTGTGATAATTGTTCTAGGAAGGTATGATGAGAGAAAGTTCCAGGGGCAAGTGTGGATCCTCTTCTCTTCAATCCATGAAGGAGAAGGAAAAACACCTGGTGGATAAAATTCAAGGGATTTTCAGCAATCTTCAGTGTGCAAGAAAAGAGGGCAGGGGCAGTGATATTGTGATCTTTGAGGAACAGATGCATCAGCTGCTCCGCGAGTGGAAGGCGGAACTGGAGTCTCCAGCCACCTCCTTAGCTGTATGTATTTAGGTTTTCAAACATGGCTGATTATTATGTCTGTGTGTTTTCTTTGTTCATCTCAAAGAAGAGTTTATGTTTGTTGTGATATATTCTGGCAATGATATTCTGTAGGATGGAAGCTTTGATTCGTTTACCAGTGAACTGGCCCAACTGTTGCAAGTGATTGAGGAGAAAGACGATGCAACTAGTCCATTAACAAAACCTGGGCCATTGAAGACTGAGCTCCAAACAAGTAACATTAGTGAGAACAATTTTCAGTTTTTTCAGGAGGTGAGTTTCTTTAACCAGTGCCAGAGTCATTTTTGTATTTGTGGTTTGTTGCCTTACCCTATTCACTAAACTTTACCTGTACTATCTTTGTTTATTGTATGCTTTGATATAATTTCTAATGGTTAACGATGGAAATAATGTGTTTTGTTAATTTACACAAGTTTTTTCTGAATGACACCAACCATATGAAAAACTTTGCGAAGGCCAGGTGGAGGTTGTGTTTGCTGACTATGAATCTTAGAGGTGTAAAAGTAGAAGGATTGTGTTTTAACACTGGCGGATTTGGTTATATCATGCTAACACAGGACATGATTCATGACCTTTAGCAAAAGTGTTGACTTCAAATAGTTGTGAGTGCTTTTCTTGGTGCTAGATAGTAAACCAAAAAAATCAATCAGAACTTTTGAAGTAATAAAACCCATTGGTTAAGATATTTTTCCATTTTTTTGTTTGTATGGAAATTTAACACAAGTCCAATACCATAATCCTTCCCAAATAGTGTCGTTTGAGCCCAAGTTCTAGGAACATCGAGTCATTAGTCAGTTGTTGAAAGTTTTAGTCAGACCATGCAGCCTCATTTAAATTTTTATTTCCAGGTTGCTTCCAATTTGTTAAAATTCATTGGTTGAGGGAGAAATACAAAAAGTGAGCCCTTATAAAATATATCTAGCTAGGAATAATCAGCAGCTTAATTGGTTAACTATTGAGTGGTTTGTCTTTCCTAAATGGAACTATTTTTGAAACAAATTCTTTTGTAATTTTCTCAGAGAGAAAAAAAAAAGCTAATGCACATGTATAAAGAAATACAATATGCGTGAACCAATTATTCTATTTTGTTTAAGAATAGTTTTGTGCTTTAACAATTGGCACTTGGTATCTTGCAGAAGCATTTTGATGATAACCAACCTCTAGGTCATAATTTTGAAGGCTCTGCTTCAACTCTGTACAACAATGCTTTCAATAACTCAGATATGGCACAGATGGATTTTCATCCATTCAGTTTAAATCAAGATATGAATCACACCCCAGGTCACAACTCTCATTTGATTGGTCAGTTGGATTTGTATCAGGACCTCAGGCACAACACAGAAATTAAACACTCAGAATCAACTCAATTTAGTTTAGAAGGTTTTGATTGTAGCCAATTCTTTGGAGCTGAGGATACTGTGCAGCATGGAGAGAATATTATACCTAACATTCTTCCAAATATTTGCCCTCCACCTTCTGCTTTCTTAGCTCCCAAATGTGCCCTGTGGGACTGTTTCAGACCTGCTCAAGGGGTAGAATGGTGCCAGAACTACTGTAGCAGTTGTCATGAGCTGTTGGCAAATAATGAGGGTCTTCCTGGCATGACTCCAATTTTAAGACCTGGCGGCATTGGTGTAAAAGATGGTCCTTTGTTTGCTGCTGTTCTTGCTAAGACGCAGGGAAAGGAAGTGGGCATCCCTAGTTGCGAAGGCGCCGCCTCAACTAAATCCCCCTGGAATGCTCCAGGTGAGTACACAAAGTTTATGCCTTTCTGTTCTATCTCACTAGTTAATTTAGGACAAAGAATGCACACATTGATAGTGTAAAAGTCTTTGACATTGTTGTCCAATCAGAGACTTGATGTATTATATTATAAGTTTGTCGATTTTAAAATAACTCATAAAATTATGCTAAGAATAATTTGGCTGATAATGTAAAATCTTTAAATTGAATGTGTATGTATTAAACTGTTGAATTGTTCATTGGAGCTTTCCAAATTCTATCAGTAGGCTTGTCTAATCAATGTTTTATAGAAGAAATTGTTACTGTCCATGTTTTAGTGTTTTTCATCTATTAGGTTTGAATTGTTACCTTTTCTCTGGTGCAGAGTTCTTTGATCTTTCTTTTCTTGAGGGTGAAGTTGTTAGGGAGTGGCTATTCTTTGACAAGCCTAGAAGGGCATTTGAAAGTGGAAACAGAAAGCAAAGATCACTTCCAGATTATAGCGGACGCGGTTGGCATGAATCAAGAAAGCAGGTGATGAAAGAACATGGGGGACAAAAGAGGTCCTATTACATGGATCCTCAGCCTCTTAGTTATCTGGAGTGGCATTTGTACGAGTATGAGATCAACAACCATGATGGTTGTGCATTATACAGACTAGAATTAAAGCTTGTGGATAAAAAGAAAAGTCCTAAAGGAAAAGTGACCAAGGAATCTCTTAATGATTTGCAGAACAAGATGGGGCAACTTACTGCTGCTGTTCTATCATCTGATGATGGAGTAGCCATCAATGGAAAGACAAATGCCAAGTCTGAGAATGATGGATCTCCAGAAAAGTAAATTAATACTCGGTCTGGCGATTTTACCATATGACTGACAAACTTGTACATATTTGAGGGTATATCACAGCATGTGAAAGTTTCTTACTTTCCTTGAACAAGGTAAAAGGCAAATGGAATTCTCCTGTGGTAGATGGTGATCATAGTCTTGTGCTGAATTTTTCGTTAATTATACTTTTGATATTGGCGTTATTTGAAGTCTCCTCATAAGAAACTCGTTATGTGCTTCGTAGATTAGAATTTAGATCTATGCTATTAGAAAGACTCTGCATACTTTCTAATGGGTCAGTGGGAGTTTCCTTTGTTGGCTACTTTGCTATCACCCAAATTTCTAACATGTTCTTAAACTAAGTAGCATTTGTTTGGTTGTAAATGTTTGGATTATTTTTAACGTATATAACTAGTACAATGTTGCAATTCCATGAGGAATGAAAGATAGAAATTGTAAAAAATGTGAGGGAGTTTAAGATAAAATAAAAGAAAAGAAATACGTGAAACTAATGAAAAAATTACTAAAATATGCAATTTTCAATGGTTTTTTTTTTTTTTTTTTTTTTTTTTTTT
>Ga0209700_101352_pt1 | contig 50490 bp, 30 predicted proteins | sample SiratroredBW_FD_187528 | JGI IMG/M metagenome (GOLD analysis project Ga0209700, IMG submission 187528) | Root nodule microbial communities of legume samples collected from California, USA - Siratro red BW (SPAdes) (version 2) | ecosystem: Host-associated > Plants > Roots > Nodule | place: USA...
AGTTTGAAGTTTATCAAGCCTCCAAGTGGGAGATTGTTGGGCTTTGTGGAGGCTTGATTTGAGTTAGGCCCAATTAGACAGTAACCCTAGTTTCTCCCTATAAATACACAACTTGTATTTGTAATCTTAAGCAATCACAAGTGAATAAAATTCTTCCTGTTGCACGTGGATTAGGGAAACCGAACCACGTTAAATCTTGTGTGTTGCCCGTGTTCCGTTTTTTCTTCTATTCCTTGCAGATTATTTGTGTGTGTTGTTTGTTTAAGACTCATCACTAACTTCTTACAAATATGCACAGAGATATTAACGAAAATCTTTCTCAATTTATGTATTTATTTTCCCTTGTTTTTCGTCCATTCTGTAGTAACAATAAACACTCTCATTTCCGTCCGTACAAGCAATCACACCGTAAAGAAAATGGTAACAGAAATTGATTTTGTATAGTATATGATAATTGGCATGACCGAATATATCAAACGAGTCATGTTGGTCCCACATAATTATTGAACATATTTGATTCAATTTTTTTTTTCTAAACTTTCTTAGAAAATTGAATAAATTTGGACTAAAAAACAATTAATTTGGTAGGCCAAAAATAAATAGATTAATTTGACACTCATGCCAATCAAAACCAACCAACAATTACAGATTCAACTTTCTCTATTGCACAATTCTAGGTTATTTCTTTCCTCATATGCATATTTTCTTTTCTCCTATTCCCATAATATTAAAAAAAAAAAACTAACATACCGATGTTATAGTATGAGATATATTTTAAATTATATAATTTAGAATATTCAAATAATATAATTTAAAATATAATTCTAAATTTTGTATTCTCAAACAATAATTTGTAATTATAAATTACATAACTAAAAATATTATTTCAAATTATATAATATAAAATATAGTTACTTTTATTACATAATCTACACTATATTATCATAGTATATTATGGATTCATGATCACAATTTTCATATTTTGAAATATAATTTCAAATCGACTATCTAGTAGTACGACATACACATTAATCATTTGTTATATTATAAAGGTGTTGGAAGAAAAACCCACAATGTTATTATGTCATCTCTTGTTCTTTTTGGATTGAACTTTTCATAACGTAGCTTTTACATTAAAAAATAAATGAAATGTCAAAAAGTAAAATAAATATGAGATATCACAAAAAAAATCGTGGGATGTATAAAAAAAACTCTTAAACATTACCCATAAGAGGTTTGCACCATCCGAAGAGATATTTTTTTTTTTTTTTTTTTTCCATTCGGTCAACAAGTCGCCTGACCATTTGTCAATATATCTTAATATTTTTGGTAAACTTAGTTACTTTTTTAGTCTTACTAATTTATTTTGTTTAACTGCACTATTAACAAATAAGTTAATTGGACAGCTTAATTTATAAATCAATACGATTCGTTCCAAAGCAATTAAACAAGAGTGATGAACGAGAACTGAAAAAACTTCGTGTTTTTTTCCTTATCCGCAACATGTTGGCATAAATCTCTACATCTCTTTTTTAACGATACACAAATGACAATGTACAACTTTATCAGAAGGGCATAATGCGTGCCTTTTGGGTATTTATGCTACCAAAATTGATTAAATACAAATTGTGAAGAAAAATGAATAATTGAAGATAACAACAGCTCTACAGGCTCCTACATTTGCTGTTTTACATCACTGAAAATTTACGGACATAAATATTACAGATAACACAAATATTATACAATATCTTTAGTTACCTTGCTTAACTCCTCGATAGCCATGCGAGATCGATGATTTAGATTCAATCAAGGATACCACTGAAGCTATATGATTTCAAAAGTGCTAAATGTTACTCCGCATCTTACTTTTCGTGTAAATCTTTTTTTGGAAGTAAATCAGACCTCCTGAACCATAATCTGAATCTCAAACCTAAAGCAAAAGGAAAAGTAATCAACATCAGCTATATGGAAATTTTATGTGGATGTGTTTGTGGGTGTGCCTATTGGTTACATCACCTAAATTATAGATCCCATGACAAAAGCATCACAAAAGAAATGCACCTACTATATTTTTCTATGATGACTGTTAACTTCCAACTGAAAATGAGACTACCAATCCTACTACTGGTCATGCTGAAAACTAGCTACCCTCCCACAGAAACAAGGTATCACAGATTGAGCTGAAAATTTAATAAGATGGAATAAAGATTACCGGTGGGATTTCTGGAGAAGAACTTCAACACCTCATCAATGACTATAACCTGCATAAGAAAACAAAGGATAGGACACATGAATGAGTAGCACGACTCACCATATCAGAAAAGATCCCCGACAATAAAAATGAACAAGTAATGAAATTGGGAAAGATAAAGAAAACTACATACAGGTAATGAAAGATAGAGGACAACTATCCAGTCAGCCCAAGATAACGGTGTTACCTGTCATAAAAAATTAAAATAAATATGATGGCTTTATGAACAGGATAATCAGAAAATCACATGTGCATCACTGCTTTCAAAAATACTTACGGAGAAAAGAACCGATAGTGGGTGAACATATAAGATTAGTATGTGAAGAAGCATAGTGATGATTATAGAAGCAACAAGCCACATGTTACTCCATGGAGGGATAACCCTGAAACATGCAAACAAATATTTTCACATCAATTAAAAAATTGTTACAGCAATAGCTGCTCTTTTATTTCCCAAATATAATTTAGCAATAGGAGACACAATTCCTATTGTTTGTAGTACACACGTACAAAAACTCCCGTTAAAAACAACGGCAAGGTCTCATTATGAATTTGTTTTCCCAGATTGAATAGCAGCTGATGCTTCTCTAAGGATTTCAACTTATTCCTCCACAATCACAGGGAATATAAGAATACAATGTTCAAGCTTTGTAGTCCATGCACACAAGTCCTCGATAAAAACATAATAAAGTATAATAAGCAAATGCAAAGCTTCGTTCCTAAAAAAGATTGATAGAGCCCCATTTTTTCAGCTAAAACACCTCTTTAACTAAACACGTCCTAGGCGCAGTTATCATAAGTAAAAAGAAATTAAAATAAAATTATACGATAATTATTGCATGACGCATAGCATATTTAAGGTTTTTTTCCTAGGACTTAATTAGTTATTTTAACTAATATGAGATAAGTTTCTGAGAATTTTTTATACTGTGAATTATATAAATTTTAGTTCTTAATTGATAATTATATATTCTGGAAATTAAAAACTGTTAATCATACACAAGTGGTTTGCCTGTGTCCTATATTCTGGAAATTCACCGTGTTTCAGTGTCCGTGTCATGTCTGATAACTATGTTGGAGTGCCTCATGACGTCGCTTACAATTAACAGAATTTCCGCTAATTCTCTCTCAATGTGGTCCAGTGAAGGGGTATTATGTAGAATTTATCATTTTACTCATATCACTCAATATATTCTTCCTTCAGGTTTAGTGACTCTGATGAACCTACTGATCCATAAGCTTAAGCTTGATGGGTGAAAGCACGTGAAAGATTTTATATTTAATGTCATCCTGATCTCATGGCATTAATATGCACGAACGATGAAGGACCAAAATCCTATATAATTAAGTCAAATTAAATTGTATAAAATTACTTACAGAAGAGATTGATTTTCACTAAGATTGTTCAAAGCATTGAACATCTCAACTACGACAAGGACAGTCATTGATACAGTAGATGGATGTCGATCATCAAATATACTGCATGGATAAGTTGTCTCCCTGGTTGGGCAGGAATCAAAATTCATCTGGAAGAAGAGAAGAATTTAAACTAAGAATATCCGAAATAGATTTATTAATTATAAATAAAAAGAAATATTAATATCAGAATAAGCACAATCAATTCTTTTTTTTTTCCAATAAAGCATTCTTAGTACCTACATGAACGAAATGTATTTTCCAGAACTGAAGCAGAAATTATCAAAACAATTAATCTCATGTTAATGTGTGTGTTTTGATAGCAAATATTGTAGTTGGGCGTCAAAAATGATTTATAACTCTTTCTATTCATGAAACCTGTGATTTTCAATTTCAAGGGTTCGCTATTTTCGAGATCATCATGTTAATGGTTTCTCATTGATCTTATGGCTGTTTGAAGGAAGTTTTCATTTCTGATGTGGAAAGAGACTCATCAACCTCGCTAATTGTTACTTATTTTTATTTTATTTCTCTATCATGTTTGTGTATTTTTATTTGTCTTGGAGGATATCTTATCCTTCGTGTGGTTGTACTTTCCCTCTTTATCTCTAAATTTTCTTTTTCTATAAAAAAATATTACATATCGAAAGATATAAAAGCCAAATTGAAGTTCAATAAGAAATATCCATTATGCTTATATCTATTTTCCACTGCTTTTTGCTTTAATTATTATGTAGTTGTGGAAATTTGGAATTTTTTCGAGTTTAATTCCATACATCAACTGCTTATAGCCTCATAAGATGCTCAAACAAAGGCACAGACCACAGATGAGGACATGGTACTATCTTACCAATTCTGTGTATGGAAGTTTAGGGCCACCCTCAGAATAAACAAACCACCAAATAAAACCAGCAACAGTAGCAAGGCCAACATAAGCTGCATAAAACACATAATAAACAACATTAAGACCATGCATCTACTCTCCAAAAATCATTGGTAGAGTAAATGACTAGTTTCAATAGATGTTTAAAACTTGTATTATTACGTGATGCTTTGATTAAGTGTCTCGTATAAATATAATCACTGGGAAAATACAATTTTATACTTATCAATTCATTATATAAATAGAGTCCTCGGACTACTTGAGATACATGATTTCCAATATGTCCTTTCATTTCGTTTCCCACTCTCTTTCTGAAACCGTTTCAGAATTATGGAAAGAAAGGCTTCTATTAACAAAAACGAGAAAAGATGATTCCCAGGACTTCCGAGAGGACCGGATTAAACTACAATCTGAGTTCCATCTGAAATAGCAAGGTAAAAACTCCCTCAAAACCACCTTTTAGTGACAATTATGCCTAAGACCCATCTGTTGGGCATTTTGCTCAAATTTTGTTATTTTAGCTTAGTTTATACTCTCTTCTTTGACCTAGGAAAGCATCCTTTGTGACTTTCAGCCTCCATTCACAGATTTCAAACTCCATAGTTTCCTTGAATAATCTTGAGGATTGATAGTTTATGATTTGCGTAGCCAGTTGACTAAAAAAATAAAAAAAATGCTTCTTTAAGGTTTGAAGATTCGGTTTCCTCTAAAAGTAGGGGTGTGCAGAAAATTCAAATATTAAAATATAATCAAAATCATACTAATCCAAATTACTTGAAGTCCACTTTAATAGATCCGTTTCAAATCCAACCTGATTAATAGCATTTCAATTGGATATTTTGGATTTTAAGAAATTCAAAATAAATGTTCGGTTAAGACAATTATTTGTTGATTTCGACTGAGACATTTTTTACTTGATGTATAAATTGCCTTTGTGTTTATCTTTCAATTCTCTTGTAACCATTCCCTTTCGATTGTTCAGATCGTAGAAGCTTTTAATGAATCCAAAACTCATTAATTAATCCCTCAGGTAAGATACTTGAGACCCTAAACCCTTTCCTACTTTTGCAATAAGGTGTACGAGCCGTAAGTGTATTTTGCCCCAAACAGTAGAGTATTCATTCTACCAACCACAATCAGATTGAGTTCCTTCATTGCCCAATTTTTTCTAGATTCCTTCCAAGCAAGCGTATGCATTTTTGCTCCTACTTTTACCGGAACTGAGATCCAAAAGGGATAGAAATGGCCACTGATGGACTGATAGCTGTTATTAATAAAAGTTTACATTCTATTAATAATTCTGTAGGCGGTAATGATAGGAATTGAGATCCAAGTGGGTAAAGAAGGATCCATAGGCAGAGCTTTCAAACCAACCAGCCCGACCCAGAATTGCTACCCATGTATGTGAGTACGGGTCCGGCTATGGATATATTTTTAAAATGTGGGTACAATGAAAAGGACTATAGTACCCTATCCATTGCCATCCCTACACACAAAGCTAAAAAGGGGAGTTATTTTAAGAGTCATTCATTGGTTTTGGTGTTTTTCCTAAGTTTATACCTGAGCTTGGAGAGATACGCTAAAGAGCTGGGAGCTTATTGCTCTTTCTTTCCATCTGTGTCTGCATACTGTTCCATTAATAAAATAGACTCTTACTTCTAACAGGACATTCTCCTATCAGAATATGCTCAGCAAAAGAGTTTTACCTCTTGGATAATAATTGTATAACTGAATCATGTAAGGTTTATATTTAGTATTAGATTTAATTAGTTTATCAATCGGTGTTCTCACATATCCTTTTGAGAACTTCCGTCCTCTGTTGATAGTTTTAGCATTTATGCTGAACATTAGACTCTATATGGTCATTTTTCAAGACCAACCAATGTTACCCAGACTTAGGCTGATAAGCCTACATCTCTAGCAAATTTTCCCAATTCGGTTATTTACCTAGAATCACAAGGGATTGGCATTACCCATCTCTCGTCTCTCTAACTACCTATAAAAACATAAAAAGCAATGCTATTCCTCAATAAAGAAATCTTGCCGGAAAAATTAAAGAAGCAACCCATGGGTATAATAAATGATACTCAGTCCAGCAATAAAGTCCGGATTGAGATTTATAGTTACCTCCAATTACCAAATAGCGAAAGAAGAGCCAGCCACTAACAACGGCTTCATTGACCTATACATTCAAAGTGAAATAAAAATAAAATAATAAGAGGGGGATTGGGAAGGCTATCTATTTATTTATTAATGAAATAAAAGGTCGACTAATGAATTATTAGTATGGCACCTTTCTAGGCTTAGCCCTCATCACATCCGAGTCTTGTTTATTGAAGCCGATAGCAGTGGCAGGCAATCCGTCAGTAACCAAATTGACCCAAAGCAACTGGACCTGGTAGAAGTTAAAGGAACAAAATGAAAATTTCAAGTTATAGTCTTCACCGGAAGAAAAATGAAAATCTTATTTTTTGTGTAATTACCACTGAAGAGACACTGTAATCATATAAAAGTACATCAGTGACCAACTACGGGCTACAAACAAGTATCCAGGGGCATAGATGACATGATCAATAAAAAATCTAGAATTTACACATGTTTAAAGAATGTATAAAATGCACCATAGAATAAATGAGCATTTTGAGATGATCAACAAACAATATTGTATAACTCACAGGGGCAAGGGTATCCGGTATTCCAAGCACTGCAGCTACAAATATACAAACTACTTCGCCAATATTGGAAGAAATCATGTATCGAATAAACTGTTTTGTATTATTGTATATAGCCCTTCCCTCTGCCACGGCCTAAAGAGAAACAAATAATAAATTACATGGGGAAAATTGTTTCCAATTCAAGAGGGAAGGAAAGTAATAATTAGAAGAAAAAATTGAGTAGAAATTGATATATGCTATCATACCGCAACAATAGAGGCAAAGTTGTCATCAGCCAGCACCATGTCTGAAGCACTCTATAATCAAAGAGGGGAGAAAAACAGTTGTTTAGGATTGTTGATTATTGACTAGACAAGTAAAAAATATAGGAGAAAAGTATGGACAGACGATGACACCTTAGCAACAGCTGTTCCTGAACCCATAGCAATTCCTATATCTGCCTTCTTCAGTGCAGGTGCATCATTAACTCCATCACCCGTCATTGCAACCTAAATTACTGACATTGTAAATTTCGACAAATTTGAAAGATTTTTTTTTCTGAATAGTTGCATAAACAATAACGTCCATGATTATAAGGTTACAATAAATCACAAAATAGAGGACTTAGAGGGGTTAAATAGTATTTTGTCAGGACCCTAGTAGAGCTGCCTAGCACTAATGATATCGAACATGAACATCAACACAGTCAATCGGATACAATTAATGTCGGTTAGGGTATGATTTTCCATAAGCACTTCTAGGAAAAGAAAACAAGAAGAAAAGATGAAGTAAACTTTTCCATAAGCAAAAATTAGCTAATACTCCCTCCGTTCCTTTTTAGTTTATTTTATCTATTATGTTTAAATTTCAAGATAACAAAATTTTTCCGAAGTATACCCTTAATATAATTAATATGGAGAGGGAAAAATTAGTTATAATAACATAAAGAAAAAAATGTAATGATACACATATATTGGAATAAGAAAACTGAAAGGAGTATAATACGTAATTCACTTGAAATTGCATTAAAAATAGAAAAATTAAATGCTTTCCTTTGTTTGGGTGAAAAAACCTTAAACGCTATTATAAAAGAACAGGGGTAGTATGTGAATTAAAAATCATCTTTTAGAAGCTATATGACAGATTTTACAAATTAGCTTATGGAAAAAACTTATTCGCATTTTCTCTCTTAAAAGTGATATTATATTTTAAGCTGACTTTTTTGAATGCTTAAAAAACCAAATTTTATCATCATAATACCAGTACCAGTGTCCTTCAAGTGACCAGTCGTACGGAAGAGTTGGAGTATTTGAGATGTTCATGTGTTAAGTGTTTTCTATGTATAATACAGATGTACGGAGGTGTTGGTAGCATGCTCTGACACCTCAAGCAGAAGTATCATTATGTTCCACCATATTCTTTTGTGAATCACATATCCTACTTGTGGTGTCAGGTATGCGCCGTGGGTCAAAAATCCATATTTACCTACTTTTAGTTACCTCACCCTTTATCCTATAGATATTAGTGTGATTTCCTATCCGTTTTGTACCAGAAGCATTAATGTCCTCCTCTTCCTTCAAAGGAAACAGACAGCCCCACCTATTTTTTCAACTTCTGGCATAAAACCCTTCCAAATTCCAGCAGCTAACTTGTTTTTGCGAAAAAATACGACCAGTTTACAGCAGCTAAGAGGTTTTCATACACTGTTTTATACTTCACTTCTCCACACCCTCTTCAGTCAGCACTTCGCCTCCATCCCTCCACTGGAAACACTTCGCATGCCTTATCATTTCGTTGCATTTTCCCCCAGGTCACTGATTTTCTAGCCTCGCTCTGCCCTGTTGCAGCCTCATGCAGTGTTTCTGGCACCAGTTCATGTCTCAAGCAGTGATTTGCTACTGTAATCTTTTATTTGTCGTGCTACTCTTGTCACTGACTTGTTAGCTATGCATCATATTAGTCATGCTGAGTCTTTAAGAAACGATTTATGCTTCATTTAAGTTTTGGGTGTTGAATAAATTGTTATTCACGTTTTATTTGACCAAGTCTTTTGTTTGTTCTAGTCTTTGGGTTAGTTCCTTATTATTAGCAGATTTTTTTTAGTCATTAAGTTAGTTCCTATTTCACCTTTATTTCCCCGTTGTAATTTAGCTATTTAAGCAAGTCGTATTCTACAGAATAAAATAGAACTCCAATATTCTTTGCTTCACATATCTTGTTTTGCTGTATTTAATTTTTCTATCAGTGGTATCAAGAGCCAGAAACACCTAAGGGAGAAAATTTGAGAGTTTGATATAGCAAATGGCAGCAGAAAATTTTGTGCAACCTGCAATTCCTTGCTTTGATGGTCATTATATTATGATCATTAGAGCTTGTTGATGGAAAAATTTCTGAGATCAAAGGGGTATAGGCAAGTGGTTTCTGAGGACATCTAAGAATGAGTGCCGGGCACGGCAGTGTCTGAAGCACAAAAAACAGAGATAAATATAGCAAAATTAAAAGATCTCAAGGCGAAGAATTATCTTTTCCAAACAATTGACCGTTTAATCTTCAAAACTATTCTTTCTAAGGACTACATGAAGAAAAAATATCAAGGATCAACAAAAACAAAGAAGATTAAAGTTCTATTTTATTCTGTAGCATATAACCTTAAATAGCTAAATTACAACTGGGAAATAGGAACTAAATAAATGAATAAAGAAATCTACTAAGAATTAGGAACTAACCCAAAGTCTAGAACAAACAAAAGACTTGGTCAAATAAAACGTGAATAACCATTTATTCAACATTCCCTCTCTTAATTGATGTCAGTCTAAGCAAAGATGCACTTTTGTAAATATAACAGCTAACTGGTCTTCACTCCTCGAGTAGATGAGATCAATCACCTTTTCATTGGTGAGTTCACACAAACAATGATACTTAACATCTGTGTGTTCACTTCGACCATGTAAAAGTGGATTTTGAGAGAGTTTTATAGCAGAATTGTTATCACAGTACATTACAATTGCTTTTTCTTGTATGAAATATAATTTGCCAAGAATTTTCTTTAACCAAATTGCCGGACATGCACAAGGGTTCATCTCAAGAAACCTCTTGTGCATGTCAAGAAATTTGCTTAAAGAAAATACTTGGCAAATTACAGTTCATACAAGAAAAAACAATTGTAATTTACTACGATAACAATTTTGCTATAAAACTCTCTCAAAATCCAATTTTAAATGGTCTAAGTAAACACAGAGATATCAGGTATCATTATTTGCGTGAACTCACTAATGAAAAAGTGATTGATCTCATCTACTGCAGGAGTGAAGACCAGTTAGCTGATATATTTACAAAAGCTCTCAGATTGCCAACTTTTGAGAAGTTCAGAAGGTTACATAGAGTTTGTACAGTTTGAGAGAAAGTGCATCTTTATTTAAACTGACATCAGTTTAAGAGAGGGAGTGTTGAATAGTGTGTTATTCACGTTTTATTTGACCAAGTCTTTTGTTTGTTCTAGTATTTGGGTTAGTTCTGATTATTAGCAGATTTTTTATTCATTCAGTTAGTTCCTATTTCATTGTTATATCTCCGGTTTAATTTAGCTATTTAAGCAAGTCCTACACTACTGAATAAAATAGAACTTCAATCTTCTTTGCTTCACATATATTGTTTTGCTTCATTTAATTTTTCTATCATTGGGCATTTATGTAGAAATTGTAAACTATCTAATACCGTGTATGCTATCTTTGATTCATTTAAGATCAGCTATTCCACTTATGCTTCAATTTAGTCTAGGGCATTTATGCAGATATTATAAATTATTTATACAGTATACGCTATCTTTGGTAGAGAGCTTCATTTAAGATCAGCTATTCCACTTTTGGATTCGGCTCACCACTATCCACAATCAAAACTACGAATGTAAAATAATAATGAGGAGCATTCACCTAAAAGTCTAATCCTCACAGTCCATCCACTGAATAATGTGCCATACAACTATATGCAGATAAACACAAAAGTTACATAATAATGACAAGAACATGAGAATCAAAGTGACCATGGGAGATAAAAAAACTAAAGAAAAACGATCACAAGGATAAAACATTACTAGTTAGCAAGTACAGATAATGCGCCATACAAGTATATGCGGAGAAACAAAAAAGTTATGTAATTAAGACAAGAATATTAAAGTGACCTTGGGAGATAAGAAACTGAAAAAAAATCACAGGGATAAAACATTACAGTTAGTGACTACAAATAATATTCTGATAAAGGAAGAGATCATACCACTTCATTTTGGCGCTGTAATGCTTCAACCAACATCCTTTTATGAGAAGGCTCAACCCTAACATAAGTTAAACAACACATGCAACTTTTACCATGAATTTTTTATGTCAAGAAGGTTGAACAAAGACAGAAATTGCTGTTCTATCAATCATCTAACAAAATAAATATTAAAGAATAGATATAAAACAATATACCTAGTAAAAAGTGCCATACGCTGCAATGCTATAGTTTGTTGTAGTGCTGGAAGTTCTTCAAACTCAGAAGCAGTGTAAGAATGTTCAGCAAAATCTATCAATTGGTCAAAAGCACCTATCTTGCGGCAAAGTGACTCAGCAGTGGACTGATTCATTCAGTATTAAGTAATATTAGACAAGATGTATGGAACGTTGAAGGGAAACAAAAACAATAAAAGTTGGCAGGATTTTGAAACCTTATTATCCCCAGTGACAACTATAACACGTATGCCAGCAGTCATACACGAAAGCATTGCATTTCTTACTTCATCTCGTGGAGGATCCTGCATCCCAACCTACACAAGGGTAGAGAAGGAACACAAAAGAAAAGGTTATTACTTACTAGAGGAAGAATGTAAATATTGGAAAAGCCGAACAAAGCCAAAGAAGTACTCCCTCCAAACTCAAATATAAGCAAAATTAACTAACTTTTGTGCTAATTAAGAAAGTCAATATCATTTCATTCTACTAATATCATTTAAAAAATAAACTTCTTTTCTAGACTTTCTTTCATTGGAAATAAAATGTCTAGGAGTTTCATCAATCTAACTGTTAAACCATATATTATGCATTGAAAAGAAAGCATACCAACCCAATAAATGTAAGATCTTTCTCATCATCAAAGGACAATGACTGTTGAACTGAGGGCATCCATTTGAGGGCCAAAGCAAGGCATCTTAATGTTTCTTTTCCTGCAAAACTGGCCAACAAATTTTGTCAAGTGTTAACAACACAAAAAGGGAGTTCAAAAGACAATCTAAAACTGGAAATGAACAGAAGATAAACAACTAAATACACATTATTAAAGTCCAGAAGGTAGACAAGAATTTTCAGAGATGCAATATCATTGGAGATCCCACATCAGTTAAAACTAAGATTATATTATAGTATATAAATGGATGTAAACCTCATTTTATAAGTAGGTTTTGTGATGTTGAGTTAAACTTAAAGTTCATTTTCTAAGATAGTATTAGTCATTTAAAATCTATCCTAATCAAGTTCTCCATCGCTTTAAGTTAGTATGAGGTATTCGAAGAGTTTGAGAGCTGGTATAAAGGTGTATACAAAATGGACTCTATTGTGTAGTCCATGTACAAATTTTTCAGCATACTTCCATCTAGTTTTCTCTCTTTCAACAAAGACAAACACTTCATTAAGAATTTAAACGGCCAAGTAACGCTAACATAACAAGGATAAGAATTGTGAAGCCATGCCCCTTTATGTCTTCTCTACTCTAATAATCAAATTACTGCAATTATATAAACCTTGACAAAAGACAAAAGTTCTTATTAATTTTTAATATTCTCTTTCTTCAACATTGCATAAGGGTATAATCTGTTTTCTATTCAAAATTAGTATTAAATGTTTTCTTTAAGTTAAGAATAAAAAACTGAACTGACTGAATTAGTATTCCATTTTTTACAACGGTCACAAATTGATATCACTACTTTTTTCATTTTACCAAAACCAAAGGACTCTCAGTTGAAAATGTCATGTGAGTTAACTGAAAGAAAGTGACAGTGGCAACCTAAACTTGACCGTTTAAGTGGTTAGATCAGACAACAGACTGTCAAATCAGATTGTCACAAAAACTATGAAATTTAATTTTATACATGATAAAATATTTTTAATTTCCTAAAAATATGAGTAAATGAATAATTCAAAAACTTATTTTCAATTCAGTTTTATTTAGGATTGTTAATATAGTGGTGTAGTGTACCTAGTGGGAGTAATTAGACATCATAAAACAAATGAAAATGGTTTAAATTATTTTTTTAAATCTAATATTAGACCCTACAATTTAGCATTTTCAGAAAAGGCAGGGTGAACAAATTGCCGTCAAGCCAAGGGCAGCAGAAGGCCAGAGGCTGTATGGCTGGCATCTGGTGGGCCATCATCAATAAAAATTCTTTACAAAATTTTCTTTTCTATCATTACTTCTCAAGGCCCAGCAGCAAGAAGGCATGGCATTACGTAGGTATGCGGGTTATATCTGACCTGTCCCAAGCAGTGCTAGTGGTAACAGACATGGAATTATGCCCTTGCAAGGCAATCACTCATGCTTTGAATTTTGCTAATGTTTCTGCCTATTTTGAATAAGATTCAGAAAGCAACCGAAAATCTAGAAAACAAACCCTGGAATATGCATATACAGATAAATTATAAATAATAAAATCCAAACCTGTGGAACCTTGAGTCCAGCTCTGCTCGGATATCAGCGGTAAGTGGCACAATGGAACCATCATCGTTGCACAGAATGGTTGCACATCTAGGTATTATACTTTCTGGGGCACCTTTGGAGAACAAAATATGCATCTGGTTCCGGCTGCAAAGCACACTCATCATTTTCCGATCTCGGGAAAACTCCAAAACATGTATCTGCAAAATCAAAGTGTGAATAAATATACATAGCTCAATACCCAAAAAATAATCAATAGTAGATATAAATATCCATTAAGTTTCTTAAGTTGGATGAAGTGGCCGTCTCACCCTAGGTTTATGGCTGCATTAACCTAATGTAGCTAAGTTTGTTATTATATTTTGTGTCAACATTAACTGTAACGTCTCAATTCATTGTTTACAACACCGTCTTTGATAACATTTATATATTCATTGTATTCTGATCTGGCATGAAAAAAATTTCAAGAAAGCTTCTGCAATTTTCAACATCCAAGTTTCCTAAAATATGTTAATGGACGAAGATAAATAGAAAATAGGGTTGAGAAACTTGCTAAATCTCACCTTTCTAAATTGTTCCTCCCAATAATGGTTACAGTAAGAAGCACGTTCATGCTTAGTCAGCATATTCAAGGCTGATGGCATAGAATTGAAACCAGGGAGACCAACCTAGAAATAACACATGATCAAAGTATACTGAAGTAATGATGGAGGTTCAAACACAGGAGACAGAAGGAGGGGAAAAATTACACACCTTTTCTGCCAAGACACGTAGTGCCACTTCAGTTGACTCACCAATTTTTTCATAATTCCCTTTATCAGGATTATACTGCAGCGTTGATTCATTGCAAAGAGCAGAACACATTGCCATATGAAGAAGACAAGGCAATTCAGCAGGAAAGTCAAGCTGCAAAACAAGAAAATGCCACATTGTTTTAACTATAACAAAATTGCATACACTCATTGTAATATCGTTAAACTATCCATTATAGGTTTATGTTTTGACAATAAACATATAAAACCATCTGTGCTGCTAAACCACTGACATCAGAGTTCTAGTACAGGGAAAAGTTGTGCTTCAAGGAAGGGCTTAATTCAATGCAATCATTTCTCATGTAAATATTTGCAAATTAAAACAGCATGGATATCCACCACAAAGCATATATCGACTGCGCACTCTATCCATAGATCCATGAATATTAGTTAGTTAAGGTTCCTTCCTTATATTATTAGTAATGTACTTAGCCTTAAATGTGATGCGTGTTTTTTGCTTGTGCGTAAATGTGAAAGCACGAGAATTAAAATAATCATACCTGCATCCCTGTACTGTCAAATATTATGCCTTCAGGTGCATAAGTTGTTCCATTGACACTGTATTCAGAAACAACAGGGCCACGATTTGCAGATTCAACAACACATACCTGTGCAACAAAAGCATGGGATTTGGTCAAGGAAATTGCTAAAAGTCATCCATAACCATACAGGAAAAAAGCTCAAGAAAAAATAACAATATTCCATAAATTGAAACTTACAGTGGAAGCTTACAGATTAGGACACATTTTTGGAATTACTTTCTTTGCATTGCAACCATGTAACAAAATTTATAAAAATTGAATTTGCACAATTAAACATACATTGGAAAGCAATGTGCATAACAATTTTGTATCATCCTGAACCTAGCAACAATAATATGTGTGCATATTCCACTATATGCAGCAGTTGCTATCAGGCTTGATTAAAAACAGGACTGAAAGATGAACATCATAAGCACTTTATAAATGAAAAATGGGGAAGGAGGAAAGAGAAGAGCTTAATAGTTCATAAACTAAATAAAACTCAGACCTTGAACATCTATAAGCAGATTTTCTCAAACTATATTAATACGACACATAAAATTCCTGAATAAAGAGAAAGCTTAAAACATAATAGCAATGAGGTTATTATTGATCAAACTGTTTCGTTTAAAACACAACCAAAAAATAAGCATCAATTAATCAGGACAGAGTTCAATGAGGATGGCACAATCCCATGCAAGGCAACACGAAAACTCACAAAAAAGACAAATGAATAAATTTTAATTTTAAAGTTTCAATGTCAAGCAGAACTCACCTTCGCGACTGACATCATATTAGTAGTTAGGGTCCCAGTTTTGTCACTGCAAATAACAGTTGTGCAGCCCAACGTCTCAACCGATGGCAAGGAGCGAACAATGGCATTCAACCTAGCCATACGCTTTGTTCCAAGAGCCAAACACCTATTATAAAAGAAAATTAATCAAAACAAAATAGGAAACAGATAAACTCACTAGATAAACTTTTCATCACATTGAATATACACTGTTTTCTAACAAAAAAGGTAATTCAAACATAACATATCATGAGAAGTCTCCAGTAAGTAGGGAGGGAACCAGCTGTTGTGCTATACAAACCTGCTTAGTCCTTAAACAGAATTACCAGTTCCCTCCCTACTGACGGGAGACTTCTCGTGATGAGCTGATATGCTAGGTTTGAATTAAGTAGTGATAATTAAATTCGATAATGTACGTTAGGTACACATAAGGACAAAGAAACAGCTTAGACAAGTGAGATTATGAGTTTTAAGATAGTTAATACACAAATGTGATTATCAAAAATCTAAGTAAATGATAGTGATTGAAATTTGAGTTTAATAGGAACTGGAATTCTCCCTTTCAGCTCACAAAAAGAAATAGTAATACCTCAAGGACATCACTCATAAAAGGGCCTTAAGAAAAGCTGCCTTATGGTTTGTTTATTTTTTAACATATTTCTTTTACAAAAAAATGAGCAATAAATCATGTTTGAAGGACATTAACTCCCAAAATTAAGAACATTATAATATATGTAAAACAAATTTTAGATCCAATATGAACACAAGCCAAAATATCTATATCTTATTTTATATAATCAAAATTAAGATATTTGAAATATATGATGGCTTCCAGAGTAAAAAACAAAAAAAGCTAAACTCACGTTGTCACAACTGCAGGGAGCCCTTCTGGAATTGCTGCAACTGCCAGAGCAACTGCAATCTAGCAGGAATATGATTAGAAGTTAAAAGATTTTCATGTTCACAACACAACATGATATCTGCTTCTAAAGCTATATAACCAACTATACACCAACCATGAGAGACTAAACATAAAACAACTAAGCAGTACATGCAAATAAAAACAATAGAAGACTACTACATGATGCCTGTGAAAACAGAATACAAGAGTAAATGGAAATCATGATAAAGATAATAACAACGGTATCAAACCTTAAAATAATGGATTGCACCTCTCAAGAAACCACCATGAGAAGGGTCACGAAAATGACCAATATTTACAATCCACACCAAAACACAAATCCCAGCTATAACCTGTAACAAAGAAATAAAGGAACCACCACCCTCACAATTTGGAAACAAAAGAAGTGGGCTTCAAAGTTAAACTTGAACAATAAAAATAATTTGTTACATAAAAATATTCCTCTGATATATTTTACATTTTGAAGCTGATAATGCATAGGTTCAAATGAGCTCATGTCAAAAAACAAAATAGGCAACGTGGTTTTATCAAAGATGCAATAACTCAATCCCCAACAATGTTATCAAATCAAGATTCAAATCCTGAATCACAGAGTTCATTTTTGAATCATGAATTATAATTTGTAATGAATGGTAAGATTTAAAGGTGGCTAAAAGTTACTTCAAATATATCATATAATTGAAATACGGTATTCATTCAATTAAACTAGAAAAAGATAAAAAAACAACTTAACCAAAAGTCATACAAAACTATTATTATATATGAGTTTGCGAAGCCTAATTTTAGAAGAATGCAAACAAAGCAATTAAATAGCCAAATAGAGTACGTGCATTGAATTAGTGACACAACGCAGTGGATTGTCAAATAAGATAAGTTCACAGGTGCTTTTTGAATTCCTTTGCATTTAAGAATTTAAGCTCACATGACTTCTGATTCTTTTTGTCAGAAGTGAAAAATATCAATCATTGAATAGTGTGAATTGTATTGATAATATGAAATTAGATGGATTCATTCATTCATTCTTATAATGTAAGATTCATTGTCACTTAAGAATCATCTTACTATACAAATTGGTTGGTAACCAAATTATATGAAGTTGTAAGATTCAAATTGTTAAGTGTAAGATTATGATTACTATGCCCAATCTCAACATTTCAGATGGTACTGTTGATAACGACTAGATGTACTAGGCTGACAAACCAAAAATGCATAAACAGTTGTGTTGCTTATCTGATCAATTATTATAGACAGTGAAACATGCAGCAGAAGAGCAGCCCCAACATTTGGAAAACAAGGTTCCCAAACCGAAGGGTTACATTTATTATCAATTAAAATTCTTTATCCTGCGTCAAATGAACTTTTATATTAAATACAAATGAGTTTCTATATTAAACACCGAAAGCAGGTGAGAAAAGGTAAAGTGATGTTATCAAAGACGCTATACTTCAATCCCAAATTCCCAATCTCAACTTTTCAGATGGAATTGTTAATACCAAGTACATTTAGCAGGCTGACAAACCAAAAATGCTTAACAGTTGTGTAGCTTGTCTGATTGATTATTACAAACCATGCACGCAGCAGAAGAGCAAGAAATCATGCAATACGTAGCAGAAGAGCAACCCTTAAGTTTGTCTTACAAAGTGGTTTAGGTCTAATTAAACCCTACAAAATTGGTTTATTAGACGAGGATTTCCCCCACTTTATTTTGATACTATCTCTAATAGATGTAGGACTTGGGTTTTCCCAATATACTACCACAAATCCAAAATACTATTTAGGATTGTATGTGTATAACATGGTGAGTGACTCTTATAATAGAATAAGATAGGTTTTGATATTATGTAACAAAATAGTTTAGACCTAACTTAATCCTATAAAACTGACTTGTAAGGCAAGGATTAAACCTATTTATATACAATATATTTTGGAATTATGTTTAGTTAATGTGAATTGGGTGTTCTCAGTAGTTTGAAATACAGTGAAATCAGATAACTAGCAATCACCTTGGCCAAAAAGGTACCAAACTCGTCCAGCTTCTTTTTCAATGGTGTTGCCTCCTGCAACCAATCATAAAAAAATGTAACTACATCTATCGTGTGTGTAAAAGTAAAAAACAACTTTCCTTTTACATGCATCAAGAAATAACACAAATGCACTAGAATTGAAAAAAAAAAAAAAAAAAAAAAAAAAAAAAAAAAAAAAAAAAAAAAAAAAAAAAAAAAAAAAAACGAGTAAAAGGATCAATGTGACTAAAATTCAATACTTACATCCTCTGTTCGCAACATTGAATCTCGTATGCTGCCCATAGCCGTGTTAGGACCAACTCCCACCACAACAGCTCTTGCCCTACCAGCAACCATTACCGTACCCTGGCAATGAAAATAAACTCTTTTATAGGAGGGAAAAAGATAAGAGTTAACAGAAACAATCCAAATGACACAAGGCTTCCAGACTACAAGAAACAGTGCCTTAAACTCGTGCTTATTTAAATATTCAAAACTTGGATGCACAGCAAGTACAAACAAAAGAACACTAATGCAAACACAATTTTATATTGCTATGATTCATGTAACTTTGAAATTTCTGAAGACAACTATAAATGTAGCTATCGATTATGTTTCCTGTCCAATAGTAGTTCATTTCAATTTTATTTTTAAGTAGAAATTACAAATAATCAAATATTTTGGACTAATGCTATGCATCATGGTTCTATCTTTTTTATTAACCATAATTCCGTTTAACAATTTTATAAATTTTAAGATGTTTTTATCACATGTCGAATTTCATCAAGTAAATTTAAATTAAATCATTTTCATACCTCTACAACAACTGATAGGTTCTTTTCCAGAATAAATGACTTACAATATTTATTAAAATAGATGATGATGATGATGATGGATTCTTATTTATTACTGTTTTTTATATAGCCTTAAAAACAAGATCTTTGTGTTCATTTTTTACAAAATTTAAAAATCACAAAGTAATTAAATCTAAATATTGACCAACATTGTTCCATTGCAAATAAATTTCAATGAACAATATATAAATATAATGATTACTACAGGTATATAAATTTCACTTATTGTGAGTCCTTCGTGTTTGTAGGCACGTGTATCAATTTTAAGCAACAGCAATTGATCCTAAAGATCACAAACATTTAACTGATTCAATTAGCAAAAATGAGAAAATGCTACAGAAATTGCACATCAAAATCCTCTCAAGAATCAAATTGCATATAAATTTAGTTCAATAACTTAAAATAAACTAATGTTTTCCATGTGACCGTCAAGCCTCAACCAACCAAAACTAGTAGCTAAAATGTTTAATTAAAAGCTAAATTGGTTCTATTAAAAACTCATAAATTTTTGTCAACAACAAGCAACACCAAACAAATTTTCTACATGAACAAGAAAATCTTCCAAAGTAGAGTTTAGATATACCTCAAACATAATTACAAATTGGACTTAAAATATCCAAACCGTTAGTACACTAAAGAACAATTTAAAACCTTATTAGCCACATGCTGGTTGAACAAAGAAAACAAGCTTCATACCGAGAACAGAATATTTGTTTTGTCTTGGTATACAGCATTTGATGTTGTGGTTGTTTTCAGCTCTTTCTCCACAGAGCTGCTCTCGCCTACAATCGGCAAAGAGAATTTGATCAGGTTAAACCAGTGAGATGTCAGAAGATACATATAACCGTGTTCAATAAGCTATTATTCATACACATAGGTTTTGCCTTAACCAGTTCCCACACACAAGGTGAGGAAGTGATATTGACATATTTAACTAACAACCATTTTGAAAGTGTTGTCTGGCATCCTGAAAGCGTATTTTAAAGGAAAACTTTGCAACAGGGCCATGAATTAGGCCAAAAAGAACCTTTAAGTACTCTAATGAGTAGCAATAGTAGCAGCAGCAAAATTTGTTAAGCCAAAAGGATTTTAAACATGTCTTGGCCAAATTTGTTAGTTGAACAGTAAAAGCAATCGACATAAAGGAGTCAAGCTAGACCCCAATAAACTTACTAGTCTGTTCCCACTTGCTCACTCAAGTTGCAGTACCAAAACATAATCAGGCAAAAGTATATACTAGAGAGAGAAATATTTTGAATTTAAGTCTAAAACATTGGTTTTTATAAAAGAAACCCAGTTTCTTCAAGGGAATTATTCTAGTAGTCAATGTTAGGAAATGAATTTAAGTCTAACCTGTCTTTATAAAACCAGCTTGTAAAGTAAAGATTGCACCCTATTCATATATTATAATTCACCCTTGATCCTAATTGAAGTGGGATCTCGAATACACCCTCTCACGTTGAGGAATGAATGTTTCAAGCATGGAATTAGATATTTGTAGGTGCTCTAATAGGAGTCAATAAACTTGGCTAGGATAGACCCTAAATGGCTCTAATACCATTTTAGTAAATGAGTTTATGTCTAATTTAACCTTACAAAACCAGCTTGAAAGAGGAGAATTGCATCACACTTGTATACTATATTTCGACCTTATTTTTAGTCAATGTGGGATCTCCAATAATCAATTTATCCAAACTAACAAGCTAAAATTATTGATTCATCAACAAGGGTAATATCAAATATTATTTAAAAACCAAAATTAAAGTCACCTACCAAATCTTTCCTCTTATGGAGATCATAGAAAGATATGCAGATAAATCAACTACATCGGTAATTCACAAACAATCACCTAAATTGTCAAAATGTGAGGGTATGTAGTACATTTTCATCCTTTTCAAACACAACCACACAAATGAAGTGATTTCTTGGTGGAAACATTCAGTAGTTCCATTCACAGCATAATATACGTGCAGTAACAATACCTGTAAGAATAGCTTGATCAACACGCACTTGATTGCTTAGCATCTCAATCATCCTCATATCAGCAGGAATTTTGCAGCCCACTATGTAATTCACAACCAAAACAGATTCAACTTTCAACTTTCTAAGATTAAATACTCATCAGTGACAGTTTGTGCTTATCAGCTTACCAGAAACCTCCACAATATCCCCAGGAACAAGTTCAGTTGCAGGAAGTATGGAAAAACAACCTGCAAGAAATAGACTTTACGTTCAAAATTTGTACTTGAACTTCCAAGATGACAAGCTTTAACCAATTCAATAAAAGAAAAAAAAAAAAAAAAAAAAAAAACACCACAGTATCATCTAGGCAGACAGAAGAAAGAAAACAATTAGAACAAAGTTGTTAACTACTAGGGGGATGCAGAATGTGGCCCAGTGCAAGGGTTTGAACTGCCACTATCCTTGTTGCAATCTTACTCTCTGCACTAGTGCTCCAGTGGTCTTCTTTAGTATGTGTCAAAAACCATCTTAATTAATTTCCCATATTTTTCTCAATAGATGTCATACCAATATCTCTTAGTAACAATCCGTTCAGATCATGTCCTTTCTTGTGTGACTACACATAAATCTTAACAATACCATTTATGCTACTTCCACCTTTTTCTCTTGTTTCTTTAAAATCTAACATTCACTACCATAGACTATAATCAAATGGATAATATGATAAAACTTACTTTTGAGTTGGGTAAGTATTTTGCAATCATAAATAACCTTAATAGCTTCCATTTTAGTCTTCGTACTTGTATCCTATGTATGACATCCTCATTAATTTGCCCATTATTTTATAGTATTAACCCTAGATATTTAAACTTGAAACATTTTCTTGCATTTTTACTTCCAAAGTGGTTCTTTTGTCTCTTGCTAAAATTGAAACGCATATACTGTCTTATACTACGTAAACAAAAACCCTTTGTTTCCAAAGTCTGTCTCCAAAACTCAAGTTTAAAGTTTAATGCTTCACTTGATTTCTCAACCCAAACTATCATCTAACAAAAATATGTAATTAGGGACAATCCTTTGTGTGTCCCTGGTAAACATACTCATGACTAGATTAAAAAGGAGTAAAGGTTGAGCCTTTATGTAATATTATCCCAGTAGCGAAGTCCTTCATCTCACCTCGTGGAATTCACACTAATAGTTACCACATCATGCCACATGAACACATTTCTTCTCCCTAGTCTTTCACAACATTTTTCTTCGCACTTGATAATAATCTTTTGAGGTCAAATAAAAACCATACGCAAGTCTCTTTCTTTGCTTTGACATATTTCCATTAAGCCTTGTAAAAGATATATATGGCTTGTGTGACTACACATAAATCTTAACAATACCATTTATAATACTTCCACCTTTTTCTCTTGTTTCTTTAAAATCTAACATTCACTACCATAGACTATAATCAAATGGATAATATGATAAAACTTACTTTTGAGTTGGGTAAGTATTTTGCAGTCATAAATAACCCTGATAGCTTCCATTTTAGGCTTCGTACTTGTATCCTATGTATGACATCCCCATTAATTTGCCCATTATTTTATAGTATTAACCCTAACCCTAGATATTTAAACTTGAAACCTTTTCTTGCATTTTTACTTCCAAAGTGGTTCTTTTGTCTCTTGCTAAAATTGAAACGCATATACTTTCTTATACTACCTAAACGTAAACAAAAACCCTTTGTTTCCAAAGTCTGTCTCCAAAACTCAAGTTTAAAGTTTAATGCTTCACTTCATTTTTCAACCCAAACTATCATCTAACAAAAATATGTAATTAGGGACAATCCTTTGTGTGTCCCTGGTAAACATACTCAAGACTAGATTAAAAAGGACTAAAGGTTGAGCCTTTACGTAATATTATCCCAGTAGTGAAGTCCTTCATCTCACCTCGTGGAATTCACACTAATAGTTACCACATCATGCCACATGAACACATTTCTTCTCCCTAGTCTTCCTCAACATTTTTCCTCGCACTTGATAATAATCTTTCGAGGTCAAATAAAAACCATACGCAAGTCTCTTTCTTTGCTTTGACATATTTCCATTAACCCTTGTAAAAGCTATATATGGCTTGTGATGCATACCTTTGTAACATAAAAACAAATTAGTTCTCTGCATTCATTGCCTCTTGTCTTATTCCATGTTCAACCACCTTTACATATAATTTAATGGTGCAACTCATAAGTTTTATACATTTAAATTTTACTCAACTTTTGAATATTTCCCTTTTACTAGAATATAATATAGGGCAAAATGGAAGTCCCGCATTGGCTATAGACATGATTAAAGTAGTATATAGAGTGAAGGATACATAAGCCAATTTAGTAGGGTTCAGTTAAGTTGCTATAAACCTAAATTCTAAGATGAAGAATCTATCTTAGATTCATTGTTGGATCACCTACATTTGTCATACTTTGGATAGATCGTCAGGGCCATGAAGATTGGGAAGTTCCATTAATTGCAAAAATACCTAGCCCACATTGGTTTCAACCTCTTAAGGGAGATTGCCTTAATTGTAACTTCAAGGATAGTGGTTTAGTCTCACATGGACAAAATATATGGTTTAAATAGAGCTTATAAAGCTTAAACAATCCATATATTACCAGCCAAGTTTGTAGAATTGACTTAGGTCTTAACCCCTTACCTATATATACTACTTCAACCTTATATCTAAACAATGTGGTATTTGAGTTTTTCTCCAAGTCAACCCCACGCCCAATACTATTGGGATTGATGCATGGACAATATGGTAGGCGGTCTACTATAGGAACAACAATAGACTATAATACCATCTTAGAATTTGGACTTAAGACTTAACTCCACAAAATTGGCTTAAAATTTGGACTTAAGACTTAACTCAACTCCACAAAATTGGCTTGAGAGGTGACAAGTACTCAAGCTTAAACTCTATTTAAGCTATATCTCAAGTAGAAGTTGAAATAAATCACCAACCTTGAAGCGACAATCAAGACAACCCCAAAAATGCTGCAACTAAGTGAACTAGGGATTATAACAATCAAGGTAACTTTCCAACATACAGGAACCAAAGTGTTCTTCCTATGCTAATAGGATATTTTCTAAGATTTCAAAATCTCGTTAAATAGTTTTAGGAGTAGAATTAAACCTTGTTCTCCCACACACTTAAAACTTTAACAAGAATACCATCTAGACCAACAATTTTGCAAATTAAGGGCCTCTTTTACCACTCTAATTTCAATTGTATCATAGTAAGCAAAAATTTCTTTATCCTCATGGTTTCTAGTCCCTTTTCATCGTTGATATCTTGAAATTCTTATAAAAGGAAAAAAAATATCTCCCATCTCTCTTCGATTTCTTGGTCATGACCAAAACTTTGCCTTGTTTATTCTTAATATATTTTACTTTATCCAACTCTCTTGGTTTCATTTCTCAATTTTTAGCAAGCTTTTAAAATCTTATGTTCTTCATTATTTGTCCTAAGATCTTTGTTTATTTACTTATTAATTATTACAGAAGAAAATCATTCTAAAGCAAAACAAAGTAACAAAACAACATAAGACATCTCCAACAACACGAAACACACACCCTAAGAAATTCAGGAAAGTAAAGCTTGCTAGTCTCAGGAAATATCTTTTATAAATCCCTCAAAAGTTGGAATTAACAGAGCAAAAGAAACCAAGATGAACACTTTGTCCTATATAAGATGAAACAGCAATAAATTACCCTTAAAACTATTTTATCCTTTATTTAAATACTGCTTATGTGAATAACCAGAGCTATTATACAAAACAAACACAGTTTCACGAGGATTCACCTCGCCCTATCTAGCCACACCCCCAAAAATAGAAGCAGAGAAAAGATAAGACCATGAGAAAAAAGTAAAGTAAATTACTACATAGTTCCTTTAGAGTTAAGAGCATTGAGATTAGTAAACTTTACCAAAACTACCACAATTAGCTAGGTATGCTGTACAAAATTTTAAAATGAAAAAAAATATCCAAGATAGAAATTCTGAATAACTATCTTTTACTAAAACACCACCCATTAACACCATATGTAATCAATAATAAAGTGCCACAAAGCCACTACAGTACTTCCCATGCTACAAAAAATTAGACGGGTACAAAAGTTTGTTACCGTTGCGCAAGACAGTTGCCACATCAGCTTGATAGGCACGCAGCTCCTAAGATAGTATAAAAGAGAATGGAATAGATAAAAAGTGAGCTCAACTTGACACAGCCAATGCAAGATAATTTCATAATGAAGTTACTTTAATTTAACAAGTTCTCATTAGGCACATGGAGAATTTAAAGAACAAATTAGAAACAAATTCAGGTTTAGTCTTACGTTTATGAATTTTTGTTATGAAAATGAAATCATTTTCGACAAACATCATTTGGAGCTCCAAATTTATCAGTTTCAAATTTACCTCCAGAGCTTTTTCAGCGTTTGATTCTGTAATTACTCCGACTGCTGCATTTGCTGCCAATATCATCAGAATAACCTATGCACACAACAATTTATTTTCTATCAAAAAAACCAATACTGAAAACAAAATCAATCCATGTTCTGCATTAATGTTACCTAGTTGATAAGCCTGGCTTAACAAATAGTGTAATCAAATTGAAAATTTTGGTATATTCTCTAGTTCAGAAAAGTTTCAGTACATTCCTTATAAAAATACACTTGTCATGAGTTTGCCAGTTACGCAAGAGGTCATGCAGCCTTGTACAAATGTACTCAATAAGTAGCAAAAGAACTCATTTAGCTAATAACATACAGCTTCTATTGAAAGGATACAACTTTTTTACAGTGTTGCATCATTGTGTAAAAGAACTACTAGAAAAAACTAATTCTTTACCACATAAAACTGTTGCCAAAAATATTCAACACGACATATGAGTGCAAATATATCTTACGGAAGGCTCCAGAAATGCCATCAAGCCGGTTTCTCCATTAACTAAAGCCAGAATAAAAGATATAAGAGCAGCTGCAATTAGTATCTTTACAAGCAAATCATCAAATTGCTTCAAAACCAATTTCCAAAAAGGAGCTCCTGCATATTAAATTTGATGAGATTTAGTAACAGCGAGAACTATGGAATCTAGTGAGATAGAGCCATGAAAAACTAAATTGGCAATAATATGAGATGAGGTTCAAACCAGTTACACTATCATTAATAGGATTTTATTAATGATCCGCAAATTACTTAGCATCCAATATAATACAGTAAATATAAAAACTCTTTTTCTATAACTAGCCAAAATCAAATACCAAGCACTAACATTTCCATTCAGCACTAAGTTGCCTAATCAACAAACTCCATACTTACTTTGATCTTCAGGCAGCACTGTGTAGCCGTCACCATGCAGTAAGAGAAAAGAAAGAAATATTAATAGGCAAACAAAGAAAATACTAGAACAAAACTGGCGACAAAGATGCAATAGGTAAATTTCTCAAATGCTAAGATCAGTCGTGTGATCTTATTATCCTGAGTGCCATCAATTAAGATTAGCTTGTTACACTGCATACAAATGCAAATTAATTTCAAGATAAAACCACATTCCTGGATATTTCTTCTCTTGTCCACGTAAGAAACAGAGTTAAATATACACGACCGTGCAGAAAACATACCGTTATTCCCATAAAGTCTAGCATGTTGTACTACCTGGAAAATAAGAGCGATTTAATCATTTGAAACCATTAACATCATAATCGGGCTTAAAGAAAATATGAGTGATAAATATGACAATGAAATGAAAGAAAATTGGAGCACCTCAGCATTAGATAAACCCTTAGTCGGGTCCACTCCGAAGAAATCGAGGACCTAACAAAATTAACAACAATAATCATTTCCAGAGGAACATTCCAATATATAACTCGGTTCTAGCAATCTCTGCGTGAACAGAGAAGTCGGTGCAGAGTTTAGTAATCTGCTGCGAGAGGCAAGCATGTGTGATCATTGATTTTCAACGTTATCATGTTGCGTGATCATGAAAACACAATATCTCTATCATCACAGGTCGCAAAACACAAAACGTAGAAAATTCACGTTGCAATGTCTTCTATGATTTTAGATTAAAAATAAAAGAATGTATGGTTCGAGATTTGTTAAATGAGAATTGTGAAGTCACAATGAGATTTGGTGATTGTTGTAGCGGCAAGGAAAATGGAGAAAGCAGAAGGAAGTTACCTCGGGAATAGATCTGGCAAATGCGTCCTCCATTGAAGAACGAAGAATTGGATCGGAAACGAGAGCTTCGAGGCTCGGGCTTTGGCTTACACTTTACTTGAATATTCAGAGAGAAAGAGAAAGGGAGCACGTGAGTTTCATGTCGTCGTGCACAAAGTCACAGTAACTAGGAGTGCTCCCCTATTACTAATGCTGATACTCTGGTTTCTGTTCGGCAACCTTGCTCGAGTCGAGATGATCTCAATCGAGCAACTCCCAGTGTCATGTGGGACAGCAAAGCCGTTAGGATCAAGCAAGCGGGTATTGGGCCGGTTTCAGCCCATTACAAAACACTTATTAAATTTTTTTATAAAATTAAAGTTTCGGATTGAGTAATTCAAAGGACAAAAACTTAATTTCAGATTATTTAATTCACAAGTTAAAAGTATTAGTATAATCTGATATTATTTATTTAAATACTATTCATCCAAAATACATCATCCGAAAAGGTATTTTAAATTATATAATTAAAAATATTAAATAATATTATAAATAAACAAAATCAAATTGTACAAGAATGTAACACCAAAATTGAACTGTGTAATCTGAATTTTCTGAATCACTCAATCCACAGTTTTTCAACAAAATTACATACAAGGGTATTTTTTACATTTCACACACCTTAGGAAATGCATGAAGCAACTGTGGGGGAGTACACCCCCTAAAGAGCCTATCAGTTAAACGCCACCAACTTCCCCTTCCATTCTCTTTTCTCTGTACAAGCACCCCTTATCTCTATCTCTAAACATACTTTAAAGAATGGCTATTAATATGATTGAAATTATTCAAAATCAGTAAATTTTGTGAAATTTACATCACATTCAATAAATTTACATCCTAATTTTACAATTTAAGGATAATTTTTAATCAATAAAAAATTATTGTTACACATAGTGGGTTAGAAATTGTGGTCCTCACCCTCTCGTAATCTTAGCACATTACATTGTGGTTGATTTTGTTCAACAACTCTATTTTTTGTTTCCTTTACAAATGTGAAGGAATATAGTTTTCATTATGTTATGATACTGAACTTTTTATCTGTAAAAAGTAATTGATAATGATAAAACTATAATAAAATGTAAGAAGTTCAATAAAGTTGAAAAGTACTATTGTATGATTACATGATTTTTTAAAATGTATAAATTAAAATTTACAAAAAAAAAATGCATACAAATTTAAAAAATAATTGTTGGTGATAAGAAGTTAGAGTAATAAAAACTGATAAAATTTAATAAGTTTAAAGAAGTATGTAAAATATTTTTTGTATGTTACTATGGCTTTGGAAAATAATAAAAATGTTAAAATATAAGTACTTTGTAAAAAGAAGAAAATATATTTAAAAAATGTTTGATAATAATAAGAAGGTAAATTAAAAAAAATTAAAAAAAAAACTTATTTTTTTAGATTTTAAATAAAATTTTCATGATAACATAATTTCAAAAGTGATGGAAGTATTTCAATATAAATACTTCATAAAAAAAATTAGAAAATCATGCTGTAATAAAAAATAAATAAAAACAGGTTATAACAATAGATGTTGACACGAGAACAAATATGATAAAATGTAAAAAAAATAGAAGGTTTATAAAATACTTTAGTAAGATAACCTAATTTTCAAAAATAATACAAGGAATCAAACTTAATTACTTAGTAAAAGTTAGAAAGTATGAAAATGTGTAAAACTTAAATTAATTGATAAAGATAAAAAAATAAAATTAATTGATAATGATAAAAAAAATCATCTAATAAACTCCGAGTAAGATAATTTTAATTTATGATTTTTTTTCTCCTAAAAATTATCCTCTAATTCCAACCGTATTCATGCTAAAAAAGAAAAAATAGCATATCCAATGACATATGGGATAATTGATAAGTTGAAGGTACATGTTTTGTGGGGTATCTCAAATTGGTAAAAAAAATAAAGAGCTTTTCGCATGTGTAATCAATGAATGACTCTATTTTTTTACAACATGGAATATTCACTATCACTACTGTTTCCATTTCAAATAAGTGAGAGACTTACGGTTTTCTCACAAGAATTATAGGTGTGATACATGGACATATTATAAGTGCTGTAAAAGGATTTTTTTTAAACTCAAATAATCAAATAATATACGGACAACAAATTAAAGAAATATAAGACTAATGTTAACTTGGTAAAAGAATAAAAGTATAAATTGTTGGTAATATATTCCTGTTATGTTTTTTATAGCATTTCAATGTGGTGTCCCAAAGAAAAAAGATGGAGAAGATGAAGTTAGAAAGTACGAAACGGTGCAGGTACGAAAATCTTCAGGAAATCTGATAAAAATAAGTAAATTTTTCAATAGTATTACAGTAAATCTAGTTTCTGAAAAATCTTGAATTGTTAATTTTTTTTAACGTAGAACTCAACCAATGAAACAGAGCCAATTTACTATTAATGTTTTGGAGTAATTTGAAGGGTAGTGGCTGGTTATGAAGATCCTAGATATAAATATAGAAGGCGAAAATAGTAGGACCAAAATCTACTTTAAAGAGTTTTGTTGTGTTATGCATACATTACAATGCAACGCAATGTTTTGTTGTTTTCATTCATTCTACATGTTTATATGGGTGTGGATAAGGGCGAAAAGCAAGCAAGGCGCAATTATTGGTTAACTGTAAGTCGCAAACGCCAATTTAGAATGGGGTGAGTGGTGAAAGCAGGAGTGTTGTCCGTTTCCCAACATCTAAGTTCTTTTCCGATAGATCCATGCGTTGGTTTGAGTCTGAGGAGGTTATAAAACACTTGGAATAAAAGATTGTGCTGGATATTCCATGAAAACAAAATCAATAATTGTACCAGTGAGTGTTGTATATGGATCACAGTTTATGTGGGTAGCTATCAGGTGGTGGTGGGGGTGCCTACTTTGGCAGCTTGACTGTTGGTTGCATTTGGATACTTGTCTATTTTTGGTGTCAAGCAGCTTAGGTTACCATATTAACCCACCCAAAGTGGTTGAGAGCTAGGCTGGCACTAGCTGAACTTAATCAAGTGGGTCACCACTCCCTACTAGGCCTTTTGCTTTCATATATGCTTCCTTCCTAGTTATGACCAGTCACTTAAACTACTCTATCTCTCTCTCCTGCCTTGTGGTGCTAAGCTCTTTGGTTGGTACAAATCCTTTGACTGTGTATTTGGGTGATGTGTACAAACTTCATTTTACAATGACATTCATTTTCAAATTATGTGATTCACGTGAAATCGATTTTCAAATTATTAGTGCATTTGTGGGACACTATACTATTGTATTTGTAGGTCAATTAAAGGATGCGGTTAGTTATATTTGAATGTTTTTATTTCAGATGTAAGTTATAATGTGTTTGAATTTGAGGTGAGTGACCAAAATTAGGTGGCTTCGTGAAAAACTAGAAACAAAGTTGTATTGTTTGGTTGGTTTTACTTTAACGTGAGAAATCTTTGCACTGAACGAGATATTGGTAACATACAATGTAAACAAAATTTCAACGCAAAAAAAGATACTTGAGTTTGTTTCTTAAGATCAATATTTTTGAGTGAAATATTAAAATTTACTTTTGGATAGTCTAACGAGAATCCAAATGTGGTTGGACGTTGGTTATGGAAATGAAAACCAAGGAACATATTTTCCGCTGTGATATGTGAACTATTTGGTTAGTTTTCTGCTACTTTATATTCGAATTTAGCAACTTAATGCTTGTGTTCTGGAGACCAGAGAAATTTAGCAACTTCATATTCAGACATGGCAACAAAGAAAATGGAATCAGAAACCCTCTTTAGTTTCTTATATTCTTTTATGTTGTTCCAAACTGCATTGGCAGTAACACAGCACCCACTAAAAAAACAGTAACATTACAACAAAAGAGACATTCCTTTTTTTTTTCTTTTAAGAAAAAGGAGTTCTCTTTGTCATTGAACAGCATCTACTTTGATATCCCACAGTCTTTCTTTCCACAGTAGAAGCAAAAGCCACAGCTAAAATTGTCATTTCCTTCCTTCATTGAAACCATCTAACATCAGGAGAAAAATGATGAAACAAATGACTACGAGGAAGCACGTGGTAGCTTATAGGAAGTACACAAACATAAAAACATAATGTCCAAAACAATGGATCACCTGGTTCCTCCGAAGTTTGTTTTCCAGAACGCTCAAAGAAACTGAAGTGCTTCTGGAATTTAGATTTTCTCTGCAGTGATTGACAAGTTTAGCTCATAAAATTAACAAAATGTGCAACCGGGCAATAAGCAGAATGTGTTAGAAATATAAATAATAAAACTTCAGATGTACCTTTACTTTTGTTCCCGAGAAGCATGGAGGGAAATCCACTGCATTCTCCACTGCTCCATTCCCTGAGAAACTGACTTTCTTCTATTCAAATAAAAAATAAATAAAAAATCCATCAACCTCCTAAAACGAATTGTTTCCGAGGAGAATTTCTATACAGAAAGAGTTATGCCATAACATTACATCACAGTGGTAACAACAATTACAATTGCCTTGTGACTTGCCTTGGCACAGTTAAGAACAGGGGAACTGGCAGTGTCATCAAGAGGTGAAGGATGTTGATTGTTACCATATTCTTTGACCTTCTTCTTCTTCTTCTTCTTTTCTGATTCTTTGGTGTAGTGAGAAGAAGGATACCAGTTTACACAATTGTGTTGATCATCATCTTCATGATAATGAGGAGGACCAGATGAAGCATCAGAGATCATGGATAAATCTTCTTCTTCCTCCTCTTCCTCCATTGTAGCCCCCTTTCCCTCATAGTCCACTATCCCACCTCTCCTCTGGAAGTAACTTTGAGAGAGAGAGGATTGGTCCAAGTAATGTGTCCAACCAGATTCATCAGCACTATTGTATTGCGAACTTGATATATCCATTTAACTCTTCTTTCTTTGAGTGATTGGCCCTTTTATGTTGTGATCAGGTGAAAGAGTGTAGAGTTGTAGATAAAGGATCTGTTTTCTCTCCCACTTTTCTCTCCCTCTGTGGTTCTCAATGCGGTTCTTCTCAGTTTAAGTAGAAGAGGAGGAACACAAAAGGGTGGAGAAAAAATAATTCATTGACAAACAAAAAGAGAGAGAGAGAAAGAGAAAGAGAAACAAACGAATCACACAAGAATTCTAAACTGCTTGTCCCTTTGCTCACTCCTTTCGCCTTCTTATTTTATCTTTATGCGAATGAATCAACACTGCCAGTTGGCTTTGTGTGCGTGTGTGTACTAAAGTGTCCATCAGTGTAGACTGTAGAACGCGAGTGTGAAAGAGAGAGATCGTGGCAGCATTACCAATTACCATGCTCCAGATATAGTAAGTGGCTGTCCTTTCAAGTTAAAACTTAATTTTAATTTGGTGTAGTAGTCACTGCTAATGATGCTTTAATGATTAGTCTTTTGTTCCCGTTAATTGTTCACAGTGTGTGTGTTTTGCAACAACCAACAAACTAATTTCTTCAGCTCTATCTCTATTTTCTTAAAGTTTTCACTGAACAGCAATTTGTCACAATCACCAACCATGCACTCGTGCACCACATAGCTTAGTAAATTAATTTGTGTTGTGGGGTGTGCCCTCTCGGTGGCTCTTTATTATCTCATTTAAGGGCTGTTTTGGCTTCTTCCACTTTTTTAGTTGATATGTTAGTAAAGGATTAAACACCACTCTTGGAGTTAGACAGAGTCATGTTTCATAAAGAGGAAGCACTGGTAAGCACCGACTTGAGTGTGATGCCAACAAAAAGCAATTATGCTTACCGGAAAAAAGACTGCTGCTTATTTACGTGGAATATTCTTTTCAATGCTTAAATACCCTGCAGGCATCAACATGGAAAAGATTTTACCAGACAGGCATATGACTCAAGTTTTCATGTTCTCTTGGACTTTCTTTTTCAAATGCAAACTAGTCCACTAGTAACAAACACTTAATTCGCTTAATAAATATGTATCTGCGGCGTCAAATTAAATGCAGAAAGTGTAAAAGGACACAGTAGAAAATATGAAGCACCATGATGTGAAGATCCAAAAGATGAGGGTACTGTACATTAAGATATACCCCGCATGTGTACAACTTGCTTTTTGAGACAAAAACTTACCCTTCCCAAATGGTAGAAAATCCATATGGTACTTACAACACATGAAGGGCCCAGTGAAATAGGGTAGCTCTTACTCTATGTGTGATTTTGTACACGGAAATAATGTCATATTTGAGGAACACTGTGCTTGGGATCTGACACTTTGGCACATATATGCCTAGCTTGCCACATTGGATCATTCCATGGCTCACAGTTTTAAATTTAAGAGATGCTTCTGCAAAAAAATTTACATGAAACGTGGTACAAAAACATTATAATAATTTACACTAAAAGCAAAACTTATGAAGATATTTGTAAAATGATGTGTTCGAGACAAAAACTTTGTTAAAATAAAATATAATAATACTTACTTCTGTTGTATTCTTGAAAATGCTCTTATGACATGTACGGATAACAGTAAAAAGTGAGAAAAACCAATTGGTGATTGACGTTGGAAACGTGGCAGTGACAATAAATTTTGCTTTTCTATATTTGTTTTGGACTTATTTGTGAATAATCAATCGAGTGTAGTCACCAAGTGGCCCTTCCTCAATGCAAGAAGCTAGTCATGAATGGGAATCTCTATTCATCAATTCAAGAAAATATTAAGTCTGTGGACAACGAAGTGTGACTTTATGCAAAGATGTCCCTCTTTTAATAGAGTGTGTCCTTTTCCAATTTTGTGACGCATGCTACTCTGTTAAGCACCGGGATTATCAAACTCAAACATATACACATAGTCAACTAAACTTTAAACCGTCATGAACATACAAATTCACTTTTAGAACTTGGGACGCTAAGGTTTTTAGAATCAAAACGACACAAAGAGACATATTTAATTACTTTATATCACATCATCTTTTTCAATCTTCTTAGTTTTTAATTTAGTATTTTTAATAATTAATCTGGTATATTTAATAGTTTTATGTTGTTTAAAAATTAAAATTAAGTTTAATTTAAATATATTTTTTTTATTAATACTTCTTTTAAAAATAAAATTTTAATTAGATTTGAGGTATCTGTGCACCTTTAGCAAAGGGAGACTGTATATCCGACGGCTAGCATGCAATTTCCAACCGCACGAGCTTTGCTATTATTGTCACTTTTTTTATTGCAAAGTCAAAGATTGCCGATTGCGAATTTCAAGTCTTTGAAGATTCCCTTACCTTCTCTTTCAGCACCAACTTTCTTTACCTTTCACACCCAAGATCAATAACCATGTTAAATCTCCGGTTTCAGAAAGCAAATTTAGAGATTTTCTCAAACATTATGCAGACGGACGTTAAGGGTGGAAGAAAAGTAGCTAGAGTGGTGTTATTCACGAGGTTACAACTTCAACGGACATTGCTGAATGGCAATGGCATGCGCATCTGCGAACTGTGACAGAAACAAACACTGCTTCTTCGCCCTCCTCAGAGACGAGAATCAAGCCAAAAATGACAAATTCCCAACTACCCTACAACCCTAATCAAGCACGTGATTTTAAGTCTCATGCTTTTCCTTTTATTCCTCATCTCTTCACCTCTCACTCCATCTCTTTCTTTGTTTTTTTTCACTTTGCACATTCTCAATCTATTGTCCTTTTTAGCCAACTGTTACGCTACTATTTTATTTGTTTCTCACTGGTATCTTTCAGTACAAGCTACAAACTAATCTTATTCATCTTACAATTTCTAAATGTAACTTTGATATCAACATTTTATAAATTAGTTTTATCAACGGATAATTATATGAAATAAAAGATTTTAAAAACTTATATAATAAACTCGTTCAATTTTATATTTATTTCAGGTTTCTTATTTTCTTATTGACTTAAAAGTTAGAACATTATTAATAAATGGAACTCTATCAGATTTTAGCTATTACTTTACTAACGTAAAGTTACTTCTTCGTTGCAATCCACACTGTGACTCAAACACGATCAATTTCTTATAAAAACATCTTCAACAACCTGCTAATATATAATTAACAAATAATTCCTTACTGAATTTAATTTCTCTGAAATCGAAAATGTAGATGATAAAAATACAATAATGACAATTGATTGCAAAATTAATGATTGTAATACAGTTATACATATTTGATTTTGTCACAATTTGAAATCGTTCACCTCGTAATTAATAATCATTATTGTATTTTATTCTCTATTAAATGCATTCCTTAGTATATTGTGACATCTAGATATTTTAGTATGATATCATTATAATACCAAATTGATAATTTGGGAAACAAGTCGACGCTCCATAATTAAAGTAAAAATTAAAAATCGTAACCTCCCAGTCACGAGTTCACTTGGTCCATCCGAGTCCAAAACTTTGGTCATCCACCAAGTGGGCTAACCCACCACGGAAAAGTTACATTTATTTTCATTTATATTATAAATTATTTCTGACTAGTATAGTGGTTTTTTTATCCTATAAATTATGTGTTACGGTTAATATTCTGATTTAAAATAGTGATTTTAAGTTAGTAACTTCTTTTAAGTGTCTTTTTCTATATAAAACATATTATTTTTACAGAGATTTTTTTTTATCAATTTAAATACAGAAAAACTGATTTGTAAAATACCATAAAAATGAGTTTGGGTATCCAATAATTTAGTTGTTTAAACTTTAAAAAAAAAATTATAATAAAATTTTTGTTAAAGTGAATCTCATTAAATCTGATAGAAATGATGTCCTATAATCAATAGGACAGTATTCTATTACCAAACAAAACTTTAGTTCTTAATACTACGTCGCTAAATATTACAAAATAAAATAATGTTTTTGTGGAGTAAAGATAAGAATTGAAGCAGGACAAAATTGTTAGATAGTTAAACTATTTGAAAGATTCAATCTGTGATGGTGTGTGGATAAAAAAATAGTGGAATCTAGAGAGCAATGTTCGAAGTTTTGAAAGAGATAAACATTTGGGAATATGTGGTATGATAGGCAAAGGGAAAACCAAAGGAAAGATATTCGAATTTGTCTCTAGTGCAATAATTGTTTGGATTTATAATGGTGAGAGATTAGAAGGAGAAGATGAAAAAGAAAAGAGAGAGAGCATGGGAGTGAAAGCGGCGATCCAATTACAGCTGACCATGTTTTCCGGATGATACAGGCGTGTGATTTAGATAGGGATGGTATTTGTTAGTATTTTATGAACACACACTTCAATGCTCACCATGTGATTACCCTTTTCATACCAATTTCTGCACTTCAGCCCTACATATATTATTGTACTTCCCATGTTTTCAAATCTTAATACCACACTACTACTACCACCATGGCCAACCATTTTCTTACCATTCCCCACTTCAAAAATCTTATTTTCCTACTCATTCAACCAATTATTTTCTTACTCAAAACGCCCAACATTTTAACAAAGATTAAAAATTTTATACATGATGAGCTAGCAAGTTAAATTGTTTTGCTTGACTTAACATTTTTAACTGCTGAAATTGATTTACCAAATTCAACCCATTTTGTTACCTCTAAAGTGGCTAATCATTATGATGTTTGAATTAATGTAAAATAATGACCATCAAATTTTTCAATGTTATTCTACAATCTTTTTTCTTCGCATATGGACCATTCTTTTGTATGAATTTTGTAAATTTTTGGACAAAAATTGGTCTTTGGAAAGCTTACAAGGTTGTCAGATGTAAATGTTTAACAACTGTCTTTTCGTGTGTTGTTTTGTATAGTTTTTTATTTTTTTTATGAGAAACCTTCTAAATACTAAAATTTATTGAAGAAAGTGAATGCTTTAAAAGATATTTATGGTTGGTAAAGTCTCCACATTATCAAATTATCTTTAGAAAAGATTATATTTCTGAAATGGAACACTTGATCTTCAGACCATAGAATGTTTCTTAAGTATGGTTCATAATTTCATAAATCTTGAAGGATATTACCACTGATTCTAGAAGCATTGGGCAGTAAGCAGAAAGGACAGAACAAATAGTACATCTGAAAGATTTGCGAACAATGGAAGCACCTGCTATATCATATACAACACAATACATTTATTTTTTCATCATGCTGACCAATGCACCACCAAGTCTGCAACACTAATCTTTTGATCCAGTGCAAGTTCATAGAGCAATGCATCAAGTGAAACACTTTTCACTTTTCATTTAATAGAGTAAATTTCCCTCTTACCATATATCAGTATACTCTCTGTTTCTCTTTTCTATTACAGTCAAACTAAATTATTTCCCCCAATTCTGAAACCATGATATCGTCTTGCTGCATTCAAATATATGTAACTTACATTCTCCCTCGTGTGTGAATATTTTACTATTATCCCTTTTAGGTTTGAATGTACAATTTAGTAGCAAGTTTCCATTCCCTTCCCTCAGAAAATAACTTATACTAAAATGTGGAATAAATTAGTCTTACTACATTTGAGATATGTGATTAGTACATTTTTCCCCTCTGTTTAAATATACAATTTAGTCTATTTAACATATTATTAATAAAATTTATTTATTAGATTATTAAATATTTTTCAAATATATATTTATATTCATAAAAATACTATACTAATGAAATCAATTAAATACTACCTTAATACTATTTATATATATTATTTTTAAATATATTTTTGAAATAATAATTTAAATATATAATTCAATTTAAATTAATTCAGAAGAGTTTTTCAAATAACTATGAAAGGTAAAAGTTAAGAGATAAATCTGTCTATCCATATTCATATAATAAAATAAATACAAATGAATAACATGATTTTTTTTAACTATAATAAAAAATAAAATTTTAAATATATATAATTGTAAAAAATGTAAGATATCTGCTTTTGTTGATGGAGAAGAGTGTGTACTATAAAAGATGTTTTAGGATTTTTTTTTTATTATTATGAAAGTTAAAGAGATTTTGATGGAAAGTTTTGAATATGTTAAGAAAGGGAGCTTAGTTTTTAGATTAAGAGGAAAGGAGAATGTAATTTACTCTAGTTAATATTGATGGCCAGAGAGAAAGAAAGACAAAATGTTCACTATGTACCTAACAACCTTGAGAATCTCTCCATCTTAGGTAGATCAATCCATCAATGTAGTGTGTGTATGCCCCTGCCACCACCAACACATGAAAGAGTTGGTGACTGTGGCCAGCAATATCAAACTTCCCAGGCTTCCACCTCTCTGGTATCCGTGCCACATAGATTACTGCTCCCAAACCGTAAAGAACTCCCATTTGTATCTCATACCCTGTAGTTTGCAAGGCCTCAGGTTGATGCTTGTGCAGTATCAGTTTATGTATAATGGGTGCCACGCCTGAAAATCCCATTAGAAAGAAGATGGAAGCACGGTACTTTCTGAACTCAGACTTTTGGAAAAATGGGAGAAGAGAGAAGACCATAGAGGCAATTCCCATCAGTGTTATGAAGCCTAAGTAGAGGTAGCAGGCAAAAGGGTTGCACATAAATGTGTAATACACAGGAGGGTAAAATGAAGTTGCAATCAATGCAGAAATCCCAGCATAGTCAATTCTGAGCAAGATGTAGGAAAGGCGCTGTGAGTGGCAAGCAAGGAGGTGGCATGTGCTGCTGGCCAGCAAGCAGAACATGGCCCCACCTAAAAAGGCATAGAAAGGCCACCTTGTAATCGGTTGTACCATTAAGGGAGATACCATGTTCATGTCACCTTTCAGACCATTCTGTATCAATGTATAATTCTCATATATAAATGAACACCAGTAGTATATTATAACATTTACTTAAATACAATGTATTCTCACATGCTTGTTTTGCTAAAAGTAAGGTATTGACCCTGTAAAGGGTTTTACACTTTTGTTGTTGGCAATTGAGATTCTTTGGCTTTGATATTAAAAGATTTAATTTTTCTGCATTTTTTGTGTTTGTGAGTTTGGTTGAAGTGTTTTTATGTTCAGAAACAAACTAATTGTAAGTATGCACTTGTAGTATATATATTTTTAGTTTAGTCATAATTTGTTTTTTGTTCTGCTCAATTAGGGGTTTCTTAATTTTTCTATTGATGTTCTTGCTGTAAAATCAGAAAGAATGCAATATCTGAGTGCAGAATTAGAATATGAACCGATTCAGATTTGCTCATCTCTTGAATTTCTTTTATGCTCTATTTTTGTTTTTGAACGGTTATCCAATTACAAAATAGTTATACATGGGAAGTTTGTTAACTTTTACCATAAGTACTTTAAAATTCATACATATAATATTTATTTTATTGTCATTTTTATGGATTATTCAAAAGAATTTAATGTTTTAAATGCATCAGCTTAAGAACACTCCACGAAGAGGAAGAGGAACTTACAAGGGAAAACTGCTCAGGCAAGCAATTTGTGAGAAGTTCCACAACAGTCCAACCTGATAATGAGGAGAAGTCTAAAGAATGAAGAGATGTACTCAAGTCATTTAATTTGAGAATCTCATGCACGTTGGGCAGTGAAGGCAGGCATTTCAAGAGCTCTAAACGAATCTTGTTCAAATCAGCTCTCCCTATCAGTTCAGACAAATGTTGAACGGAATCGAAATCCGCAACCATTGGAGATTTTACAGCTGTGTATATCGTGAGAAAGAGAAAGAGGAAGAACCCTATCAAATGCCTGAAACAATGTCACTAAGGTTAGGTGAAGGTTAACACAAAATTCATCAGAAGTTCAGGAAAGTAGACCTTTTCATTATTTGTTATCAAACAGCATTCCCAACATAAGAACACTTAAACTAAATAAAAACTCCTCTTTTATTGCCTCCACCTTTGGTTAATTTCTGTGTGATGAAAAAATCATAAAATATCCTGTATATATGTTAATATGACACGTTTGAAAGAGGCTAAACTATGGACAACAGGTATAAAATAGAAGAAGTAGCACCAAGTTAATTCACTCTTGCAATACAAGAAATGGGCACCAAGTTTAGCAGATAATGAAAGATAAGTCAAAGTACTCACGTCCAGACATTAAGTGTCTCATTATGAATTGAGAAAATGCTAAGGAAGATCTGCTTCAATGGCCACTCTGCTCGATAATAACCCAATATGAATTCATTGTCCCTCATGTAGGGTGGTAGTGAATTGTATTCTACAAGCTGATATTTTAATTTTCTCCATAATCTTACTTCCTTCCGTAATTTTGAACTTGTTCTTTCATCTTCGCCATCAAGTAAACCATTAAATTTTTCGGGTCTAGCAATAAAGCCTTCGCATGTACCACGTATCATCTCTGCAATGTGGATACAAAGGAAGATTTTCAAATCAAGAAACTAATTGGATATAGAAACCACTGGGCAATGATTTAACACCCATGGAGGGTGGAGAAGAAAGCCCAAAAGACAAACTTCAGAAGCAGACAACAGAGGATGAAACAATGAAAACAAGATAGATGGTGTTAATTAACTTCATGCAATAAGGTTCCATAGAATCAATGAATTAACTTCGGTCCTGTGATCTTTGAGGAAACTAATCTTCCATGCAGATTTCAAGAAGAAACATCAAGTAACCTCAATAAACAAAATAAAATTAATACCGAGAGTATTTGCTACCATTGATTTAGAATTCATTAGTAAGAAAAAAAAAAAAAACATGAACCTTTTTGCACAATATACACATGTAATAAAATTAAATTTACAACGTACACAGTGGCACCACAGTGCATCTAATGTAAATGCAGAGTAAAAAACTTGTAGAAGATTGGACTTGCCTCTGATTTTTAGTGGGACAAAAGTATCCGAATGAAAAACTGATGTGCCAGGAAAAGGAAAGAGACAATACTGTAAGAAAGATGATAAGGTGGTACCGGAAGATGATGTCCTAGTCCCGGCGCAAAGGACATTACACCATCCCAGCGTATTAAGAATGACATTGCATAAACCTCAGTGTGACACCTAATACCTATTTCTTAGTTTCGCCATGTTGCAACCTCAAATTGAGACAACTCAGAACTTTTATTTGCCATTCATGACTTGTGTGATCCCATATATTCTCTGGCAGAAAAGGTCAATCCTTTTTCTCTCTCTATCTTGGAATCGTCTATTCGGATTTCTGCCCCATTTTTTATTTTCAATGATCTAAAATCAGCACTTTCCTCTGATCCATACAATGTGACCACTTTCTTTTCTTCTTTGATTAAATTACTTCTCTTCAATAAGTAATGGTAGTACATACAACCAATTCAAGGAAAAAATATATTAAATAAATTTTCTCATTATCCAACATCATTATTCCAATTCAAACAATGCTATGGGAAACTAGAGACAAAATGTTCTGGAAAAGAGAGATGAATTGGCTTAAATAGCAGGAAAGAGGTCATTGAGTCTGCATGGTAATCTATAGAAATCATCGTTTCGAGCATCAGCATTGTATACACTGAACTTCTCCCACCACTGCAGACCACTATCCTTACGATCTGCATCATTTTCGCATTTGAGTGTGATGTCCAAAATGAATGCAATCAACGCCGCCACTGTTGTGTGCGACATGAAGACCACGGTAACCATATCATTGAACTGCAAATTCATTGAAATGACAGAATCATGTATACATCACAATTAAATTTGATCATAATCTAGGCACATTGGAAACTCTAATTTGAACAAAGAATCTTGGGAACCGCGTCATTGGGAATTAAACTTCATAGATTGGTTTCGGTTCAGGCCTCTCACCCAGCCGTGCTGATGCTTTACATGAAAATTTTCTATGAAATATTGTGGTATGGAGAGGCCGAGGAAGAATGAAGAGCCCAGCACGAATTTGGTTCTGAAACTGTTGAGGTTACAGAACTGGAGAAAACCAAGACCTGCAGAAGCTGCATATCCCAAATTGCAAATTCTTGTCAAGTTTATGATTAGCAAAGCTCTACAAAGACAGTTGATTAGAGAGAACTTACAGACATAACCGAAGAGCACACAGTTTAATGCTGCTATGATTGGCAAAGGTATAGAAGCAAAAATTGCTCCCACTTTTCCTGGTTGAAGGGAAAGTGAGCAATATGAGATATCCCTAATTGACGAGAATAATAACATTGCATAAACAACATCGTGAAAGACAAAAGCTGGATACAATACAATTCCTTCAGTGTCAATCCTGTTTTCTCAAATTAGTATTAAGTGTTTTCTCAAATTAGTATTAAGTGTCATCTTGGTATTATGCAAATTATTAAAGTAAAACTTCAATTCTGACACAAGAACAATGCCAACCATACTTGCTTAATTGTATTCAAATTTTGCCACATTAGGAAATTCCAGATTTATCAAGGAAGATCATTAAGTTTCATAGATTACCGAAGATGTTAGTCTATCATACCAAATATAGAGAACAAAATCATAAAGCCAGCTGATATTTGGATGACCCTTCGGCTTCCCGCTCTAGTCAGTGCCAATAATCCAGCATTCTCCCTGAAACCAGAGCAATGCAAACGCGCAAAAGATGCATATGGTTACGGACTCTCAACCACAACGAAGTTTTTGGGGCAGAACTATGCACTAACAGGAACAATGAAGGCAAAGAAAACTCTCTAGTTTTGGTATTTTTACCACCGTAAAATTTTTCTACTTCAAGAATTGTGTAGGGAACGTTTTAAAAACATTGTTCCACTCTTTCCTACACACATTTTATGAAGAAAAAAGTTTCTTCAAACCAAACAAGAATGTCCTTAAACCCATTTAGCTTGAAATCATATGTTAAGGTTCATCCATAAATACATTTAAGGGATTTTTAATGTTGAGATGAACTTACACGGATGCTGTACATCCAGTTACAGAACCCAAAACGCCACTGAAAAAAGAAGCTACTCCCTGAAACAACAAAAGAATTCCACAAACAATCAATTGTAAGTTTCCTGGTTATGTTCCAGAAAGAATTACAAAATAAGTGCATGTGGATCTTACCACCCACCCAGCTCCGCGGCTAATAACATGTGGTGGCACGGGTGTTGCACTTCCATATCTTGCCGCAGCATAAAATGCACCAGTAGACTTTAAGTAAACATGGAAAATATTGAAATCCGAAACAATCATAAGACGGGGTCTGGAAGTGTTTATCCAGTTTTAGGTAGTTTAGTTACGAAAGGCAAGTGAAGTTACTATATTGCACACTATCATAATGATTAGAACATGGGTGTCTCTGTTAAGGGTGTGCATACCTCAAAAAGAGAAACAAAAGAAGCTGATATCATAGCCAAAGCTTCTCCGAAGTTGAAGGTAGGAACCCCCCATTGGAAGGGCACAAAAGGGAGATGTACCCTGTATAAATGCAGGCAATTTTGTAATTAATTTGTAGAGATATATTAAAGCCCCCAAAGTGAGATAGCTTTTCACTCAGAATAAGCAACATCTCATTCAAAGACTAAAACTTGGCGGATAAATCAAACCTTGGTTCTGAAAGAATGCAAGTTATTTATAATTAACTGGGAAAACTTAGTCTTTTACCAACTAGAAGAACTAATAAGACCAGCACGATCAGTGCGGCAACTATTCTGAGTATCTTCTGGCTTGTTATTGTATATAGTGCTTGCAGTCAGAATCTGTGAGAATAACCATGCACTTGCAATGGAAAACAACACCGCAAATCTGCCACATATAAGCTTGTTGGTGCTAAAAAATCTATTAAGATACTGCAAAAAAAGAATAGAAGATAATGAATACATCTTGGACCGAAATTTAAGTAATAAACTTTAAATTTAGCCGCGTGATATCTTACACATTATGGCCTACTTTATTCCAAATGCGTCCATAATTCATGTTATTATCACATTTTACTTGACACAAGAAATATTAACTACTTGCCTGTGAGATGAAAACCATAACAATCAGTGCTGGAAGTCCCACTTCAACACATTTTGCCAGCTGCAACAGTGATCAGCCAAAATAGAGGTAAAGTCAGTCAAATAATCCTACCATCAACTCCTAGACTTGTAAAAAGCTAAATTCCATAAAACTTGAGAATTAAGATTCAAGCGCTCAACCAATTTGACTGAAACATCTATATAAGCAGAGAAAACTTTTACCATTGGGAATCCAAGATGATAGAGACCGAGTCCAGTGAAAGTTACGTAAGGGACAACAGAAAGTGGGCTAAGGAACCTAAAGCAGCACAAGAAAAAGCAATTAATTAGATAGAAATAACACACTGGAAGTGATTAAAGGATTTTTATAAACTCTAACTGACCAAAAAAACTGTAAGCATGCACTTACTAACCTGACAGCACCCCTCCAAAGGCCCAAGAATCCCACAACTATATGAAAACATGCACTTGCAATCAAGGCGCCTTGTATCCCTCTAATTGTATGAGTGAACCTCTGTTCATCAGTAACATAATGACAAGAATTGAACATCATCAAGTAGAACTAAAGTCAATTAGGCTTTCTTAATTTGGATATGTTTTTCTACAATCACTTGTGTAAAATCATCTTTATGGAGAAGTTTTATTTCATTTTTTGCTAAGCACTTGTACAAGCATAGAAGATAATCTCCTTTACCTCATAAGGATCTGTATATGAACTGTGTCTCTTGGCATGGACAATTGACATTGTGGGTATTAGGAAACTGTATGAACCAACAACAACAGTTGGCAATCGTGTTCCAAACCAAGATTGCAGAAGTGTGCTTGCTCCAGAAACAAACAATAGATTCTGTATCACCTTAGCCTTCTCAGCCTAAGTTGAATTAATTAAGGATTTTCAGTGCATACCATTGTAAAATTTGAAAGAGAAAAAAGAAAAAAAAAAAAAAAGCTAAAGAATAATGGAAAAAACTTACATGGCCCCCACCCATTTCAGTAACGAGCATAGTTGGAATCAGAACTGTCACACCGAGAGTCAGAATATAATGTTGGAATCCCAATAACACTGCTTGTTCTGCATGCATGGCAATAACAAATCGAAGATACAAAGTTGAAAACTCCAAAAGATAAATTTGATAAATATTTTGGTTCATGAAAATTATAATACTGTGCTTCAGCCTAAATGTTCCGAAGGAAAACTCACAATATTCTGAGTAAACACATTTAGCACGGAATATTTAGTTATTTCATATTTGTTACTCTTCTTGTGTATGGCAAAGAGACATATACATACATACATATATATATTTTGTGATCAGATGCTTGTTAGTGTGTTAAAAGAAATAAAAAATAAAAAAAAAATAAGCGATGAACAGAATATACTGACGCCAAGGAGGAGGACTGTTAATGCAATACTGAACATCAGGTAATTGCTCTTTAACTGGATGTGGTTGAGCTAAAGCCACTTCAGATTGTGTCTTTTTATTACTTTGACTGCCACCGCAACCACCACTACTACCACCGCCGTCACCGCCCTCAGCCATGTCCATGAAGTAGAGGAGAAGGAGACTGTGCAAGTGAACTAAGCCAATTATTTAAAGTAATAATTTCTATTTTGAAGCAATTTCATCTATTAATTATCACAGGTAACAGTTATATTGTCTTGATAGCCAGATAATACAAATTATTATGCGATTTTAAGAAATTAAACCGTTATTTAACGTTATATTTTGTTAAATATAGTTAATTGTAATAGATTGTATTTAATAAAAAAATAAAATACAATAATGAATAACACAAGACTAATCTGAACATTAAAATAACATAATCTTAAAAAAAAAATATCAATATTTGATGATTTATGATTTCAGTTCTTCTAAAGAAGAAAACAAAATTAATTTAATTAATTCATCAAAATGATTATACCAATAACTTAGTTAAAATCTACTAAATGAACTAAAACATTATATAACAAAATTATTTCTTATTAAAACAGTATTATTTAATTAAAATAAAATTACTATAAATTAGTGGAAATACATGTAAATATATATTTGTGTATCCACCTTTTTATTATGAAAACAAAAAATTAAAAAATAATTCATATGTTGATCATTAAATTTTATAAAAAAATATGTTTATAAAAACTAAATAATTTCATTATAGATAGTCTTTTTTATAAATAGTTAAATGAATTTTAAAAAGTTACAAAATGTAAAGAATAAAATAATAAAACTATTCTAATAATATATATAATTAGTAAGGAAATGTGTACTCTAAATATAATTAGAGAGCAGTTATAACCAAAAATATAGTAATAGTTATAGATGAAAGACATTATCTTCCAATTTAGTTGAACTTCCATTCACTTAAAAACAATCCCAATGAAATATCAAACCTTTGAATTATGTTGTTTAAGTATAATATATAGATTGGAACATACAAAAACAAAACAAAGACTTCAAACTTTATTTCAGCATAGTTTGTATATGCAAGTGCTACCGAATGACCATTTAAATCATGCTCCAAATGAATTCTAATCCTAACAAGCTTTTAATTTGGTTTATCTCAAAATATATTATAATTGATAAATAAGAAATTTATAAATGATTTCAATTAGTCAGATCCTTCTATTTTACTTTAAATATTTTTTACGTTTTCATTGCCTTAATTTACACATTCAAATTTGATCTAGTGAGATGGTAGAAGGTCTTTGAATGTACTGAGAAGAGAAAAGAATGAGATACTCGATAAAAAATTTTAGCTAAACCAATTTTTAAAAACGTCTGGCAACATTACTCGTTAGTAAATAAAAATAATATAAAAAATGACTATATAAGTTTTATTATGTACATTAAGTTTATTTTTTTAAATATATTATTATGTACTTATATATTATTTACATTTTTAAATGATTAAATTCTTAGTCTTTTTTATTATTTTTATTTATTTTTAAAAGATATACATGTTTTTCTGATTTTTGACAAATTATTTTATTTAAATAATTTGAACAAACAATTATTAATAAATTTAATTTTTATTTATTTTTAGAAATTGACTTAAACTACTATTACACTAATTTTTTTATAATTTTTATTGTGTGTAATTTTCACATATCATCATATAATTTCAACATATGAAAATTTAGTTACTTTAACCATTAATGCTAATTATTTTTATTTGAACTACATAAAAAATTAAAAAATATATAATATATTATAAATAGTGTAATAATTAATTTTCTTTATAAAATTGAGAAAAGTAATAATAGTTAAATAAAATTAAAAACAAAAAAATATATATTAAAATACAAGGATATTAATGGAAAAAAATAATAAATTAGAAAGTAACTCAAATAACTTATGGCTCATAAATTATAAGTCATCAAATAAATTGGTTTGAGATATCTTACTAAATATTTTCCTGTGTAAGTCAAACTGACGTGTAAACTATTCAAGTTAGTTAGTAATTAATATATTTGACTTCATCACACACAATTATAACTGCTATTAAGATAAAGATGATTACTTATGTGTTAAGATATAAAGTAAGAAAAAAAATATAATTGTTAATAAAATGTTTAAATATCAAACTAAAAAAGTTAGTCATGGTAGAAGGGTGTTCATCTATCTAGATTATTTGTTTGTAGTTTAAATCTTGAAAATTTTCCTTATGATTCTCTGAACTTTGAGAGAAAAATAAAAGATTTATTTAACTATTTATAACATTTTAGATTTTTCTATATATATATATATATATATAAAGGATAATAAATATACTATCAAACTACCAAATTTAAGTATTGGTTATAAGAAATATTTTATATATGATTTGAAGCCTTGTAACTTGTTCTAGACGTTCAAAATTTAAATTTCAATGTCTTGTGGAGAATGTGAGGAGAAATACTGGAGAGATCTCAAATAATAAGAACTGAGTCACACTACATATAAGGGGAATGACACTATCTTGAACCTAAAACCTTAAGATATTAGGTTTGTGAGTCTTCTTTCTTATATATTGCTCAACTTTCTCATTCTTACTCAATGTAAGACTTAGACTCACACTGAATACCTAACCATCTTTCCCTCAAGTGAGAGTCTCTCCTCTACATTCATACACACTCCCCCTCGAGTGGAAGCAAACGACCCCTTACTTGTATCGTCATCGTTCACACACTTATACGGGACACGCTTGCCTGAAATTTCCATCAGGAAGACTTTCGATACAGGGTTAAATTAAGCCCATTTGTCCGGTGACAAAGACAAATCATCGGCTCTGATACCACTTGTTGAGAGAATCTGAGAGAAAAACACGGGAAAGATCTCAAACAATGAGAACTGAGTCACACCATATATAAGAATATAAGAAAATGACACAACATTCAACCCAAAAACTTAAAACATTAGGTTTGTGGGTCTTCCTTCTTATATGTTACTCAACTTTTTCATTTTTACTATATGAGACTTAAACTCACATTTGAATAAATAACACTATGATTATACCATACATTTCCTTCGTCTCTCGTATTTTTATCTATTTCTATTTTATTTTAATAATATCATTTCTGTAATATGTGAATAAGTGCCGGTCAAAGTTTCATAACTATAATAAATAACACTTTATAAAATTAACTGAATAAAAATATTAAATTATAAGTTATTAACAATTTGCCAAAAAAGATATCAGACGTTAATGATTTAAAATAAGAATCAAATTCAGTGAAATGACTTTTAATTGACTTTGGACAATCTGTAAAACCGTTTCCATATAGAAACTAAAACCAAAACGGCTAGTTAATTTATTCAATGAAAGAAAAATAAACAATAAGATTAAAACAATTTATGAGAAGATAAAAAAAAAACGCGTATCTCCTACGCGTCAGTGGTCCGCTACTAAAATTATTACTGTCCACCTTATTTTTATTGTTAATAAAAATAAAAATTAAAGTTAAAAATTAATTATTAAACAAAAATTATTACTAATATTTATTAAAAACATTTATTAAAACTTATTTCCATTTCCAGTGTTTTTTCTTGCCAGGACCACAGAACAGATTTGAAAAATTTTCCATGTGACGCATGCATATTAAATCAACCAAAGTGTCTTTATGCAGGATTATAAGGAAGTGATTAAATGAAAGCGCGTTTCCATTAAAGTGAAGTTGGGTTTATATTTAACAGCATTCCCCCATCACCCACAGAAGCAAATATTTATTGATAGTTGAGTTCCTCTCTGAGGTGATTAAGAGTTGGTGATGGCCTACTACAATCAAAATCCTCCTCCTGGGCCTCCTCCTCCAATGGGTTTGTTCTTCAACAAAGATGCATCAAAACCTTGTTACCTGTTTTTTGTTTAGTCATGAATTGTGTTAATTATATGTGAATGTTAATGATGTTTTGTTGTGGTTTGTGAATGATTAATGATGTAATTAATGGAATCCCTGTAGGGTATCCTCAACCAGGTTATCAAGGAGGACCTCCTCCTCCTCCACCTCAAGTTTTTGTCACTCAAGCTCCTCCTGCACAACAACCCCCCCAAGGCCAAGGAGGAAAAGCTGCTACAGGTTGCATGGCTGGATGGTATGTGCTTTCTTAAGGACTTTCATATATATATATATATATATATATATATATATATATATATATATGTATAATTG
>Ga0209700_101353_pt1 | contig 50482 bp, 22 predicted proteins | sample SiratroredBW_FD_187528 | JGI IMG/M metagenome (GOLD analysis project Ga0209700, IMG submission 187528) | Root nodule microbial communities of legume samples collected from California, USA - Siratro red BW (SPAdes) (version 2) | ecosystem: Host-associated > Plants > Roots > Nodule | place: USA...
AAAAAGTGTTTTTTTTTTTTTTCTTTCTTTCTGACATTCATAAGGTTAAAAACATAATGTGAAAAAGGGTGATGTTAATAATGCTTTCTTTCTACCAGAACTGTAAGTAAATTATGTATTTTTACGTTCTCAGATATTTTCTTTAGTTTATATTTATAAAACTTTTAAAAAATAAACAAATAAGACGGTGATTTTTAGGTAAAAAAATTCATAATTAAGCGATATGATCTGCTGTCCATTTTAGGTCGTCATTTTATAACTTTGATTTGATTAATTTATCGAATCGTTATATTAAATTATTTTGACATCTATATATTTTATTAATTAAAATTTATTATATTCTCAATTTTCATTTTTGTCCACTTATAGTTTAGTGAATTTTAATAGTTTTAACTAATAAAAATGTATTAAATTATATTGTTTTTATGGGAATTAAGCTATAATCTTTTTAAGGTAGAGTATTTTTGCAGTGGAATATGTTGATTTTGAGAAAGTTAAGTTTTGATCAAGTTATATTTTTTTGTATAATGATTATAAAGTATCGATATTTATTTGCACAATATTATTGATATTCAAATTAGTAAAAATTAGAGAAAAATATATGATAAGTATTCAAATAGTAGATTAAGATTGAGTCTTTATTTATAGGTTTTTTTAAGTCAAGAGGGAGTTATTTCTAAATATAAATAATTATGGTGATTGATAATAAAATATTTGTCATACAATCAATTATTATAAAATATATCTAATAAAATTGAATTATATCATATTTGATTGGAACTGATACTAATAAGGGTAATCTTTAGTCCATTGAAATAACAACATTGTAGTCAATTAGGTATTGTTGGATCTTAAACTTGAATCTTCATCATAATTTTGTTTTTGAAACGTGTCTTAGAGAGTTATGGGACACACTGAAACAAACATTCCAAATAAGGGTTAAAAAATGTTAAGTATCCAAGTGTGAGTCTAAGTCCCATATTAAATAAAAATAAGAAACTTGAACAAAATATAAAAAAAAAAAGATTCACAAACCTAATATCTTCAGGTTTTGAATTGAAGATGTTATCATTCCTTTTTATATATTTAACCCTATTTTCAAAGCCAACAATGTTTGATCTTTAAAATACTGTTCATTTTACTTCTTTAGGTTCAGAAATGAAAATAAATAAATACAAAATATATAACTTATTTTTCTCCTGCAGAACAAATGAAAATAAAATGACTTTTATATATATATATATATATATATATATATATAAAGAAATGAAGATATTTGCATTACACAATATATTTCTTCATCTTCCATCAAAATTAGATAGGCACATGAAATTTAAGTCCACCTCTATCCCTTCCTTCTTAGTTGCACCAAATAAGTGGAAAATAAAAAGTTTACTTTTTTTTTTCTTTTTTTCTGTTGTCCCTCATGATTGGTCCTCAAATTAGATAATTTGAATATATGATCATGTTCTAATTTCACTAGGTTTGACAAGATTACTCGGCCCATCAGTTCTTTTATATATTATGAAAATATTAAATTCATCAACTTTTTATATGTTAAAAACATATTTAATTATAATTTTTAAATCTTTAATTAATTTATTATTCTAATTAGATATTTTTTAGTTAAAAAACACTAATTGGACAACTTTCTCATTCCATCTTTAGCTTACTTCGATAAGTTAGATGGAGTGGACCACAGATTGAAAATACTAATCTCGTGAGTCAAAACTCACTTCGTCACCCATAAATTCCACTTAATAATAAATATTTATTTATCTAATTTCTCCAATTTTAAATATTTCTTTTTATTTTGTATCTATTTAGATTTAAAATACTGGTGTATTCCACGTACTAGTTACTGTTTAATATATTAAACTAATTTATTTTCTCCTTTCCTTCCGTCTTCCGTTTGATTACCCTACCATAGATTAATAACTTTCCTTTTGTTTTTATAACAATCAAATGAAAGCAACAAGCTTTTTTATGTAATAGCTTTAGTTAAGTTCGTCTTCCTTAAAAAAAAAAAAAAACGTAAGAAAAAAAAAGTCTGTTTTCTTAATTACTTAGCACAAGTAGTTAGATACTCTTTTTGAGAAGTGACAATTATTTAAGTTCCGTAATTCCTTTTAATTAAACAAGTACGATAAGATATGATTCCTACGTGTTTGAGGTGATGTTACGTGATATTATATTCATCTTATGCTTATATGCATGGAAAAGGTTAGAGATACATTCCTCACATTAAAATAACAAAAATAATAACTTTACTTCTCTACCATACATTTCTATATATGACGACTTTCAAATCAATGATAAAAAAAAAACGTGTGCTCTTTTTTCCCTCAACAAAGTTTGGCATGGCATGCAATGTCATCATGTTATTCCAAAAAGATTTTTTCAATCTCTTGAAATCTATACATCTTAGAGAGAAAGGGATATATGAGGAAGTAAAAACAAAAAATAATTAATCATAAATTAGCAAAAGGGCAAATGGAAAAAATAAACAAAGAAGAATTAAGGTAGATACAAAAACTGAAGTATGATAAAATAACTGTATGTTATTTGAGGCAATGAGAAGGACTTGTCAAAGTGTGTGATATTGACCAATTTTATATATTTTTTTTCCATTTTATATAAAGATATCTAAAAATAATCACTACAAAAATTCAAGTTTCCAATCTAGATTAATCATGCTCATCATAAAATAAGTTAAGTCAACCGATTAATATATAATAGATTAATTAGCGTCAGATGAGTTTGTACTTTTGACACCACTTTATCTGAAAAACTGAGCCTTGTAGTTATTTTATTGGAAGAATTATATATATATATATATATATATATATATATATATATATATATATATATATATATATACCATAATGAACATGTTAGAATCAACATATTTTATGTTTTGATAAACTGTAATTTTTAAAATGCTGCGAAAGGCATTGAACTTTTATTTTTCATCTAAAATATAAATAAAATCAAATAGCATCTCCAAAGATCAATTAGTTGACAACTTTTTTCTTATTCCCGTTCACTCAGCAGATTTCATCGCATATTTTCCCCTTATGTTACGAATCATTGACAACGAAATTTCCCGGGGTCTAATTAGAATTTAAAAGAGGATTATTCTTAAGGAACCTTAACAAATAACTCCATATTAAACTCATGAATGTAAAATAAATAACTGTATATTTTAAGGAAATAGAAAATTATTTTAAACTAACTTAGAACAAAGCAAAATCAACTTAGAGTCAAATACATGGGCATTCAATACAAACGATATAAACCAAAAATGATTAGATCAAAACTATAGTTTCTCTAGTAATTAGCCCTTATCAATTTAAAAATTATATTTGGTGTACTTTGAGTTATAAGAAGAAATATTTTAAAAAATGTAGTTAAATAATATTTTTGACCCTATATTTAATTTAGTTTTAACGTAGTTAGAAGATTATCAAAATTATTAATTTGGTCTTAATTTTATTTAAAACAATTTAATATAATCCTTCTATGGTAAGAAAATTAAAGGAGATCACAGTAAATTTTCAATGTAAAAAATAATGAAGATAATATGGAATAAGAAGTAGAGCTGTGAAAATGGAAAATAGTCAACCTTTATTATCAAAGTGTTCACCTATTTATAACTCACCAATCTTTTATCATTTTTTTAATTACTTTTTTTAATATTTAATAAAATAGGTGAACACTTTGATAATATTATAAATAATAAGTTGAGTCAATTTATTTTTATTATACTACAATAAATACACATAATAAGTTGGAAGGATAAAATATATTCAAATAAGTCAATCTATCTAACCATGTAATGGGTGAAGCCTGAGTTACAAAATTTCTATCTCACCAAAAGATAAATTGGATTGAATTAGCTAATTTTTAATTCAACCCATGGTCACTCAACCTATTTGACTCAGGTTGAATAACTTTAACATCCTATCATGAATGATAGATAGAAAATTACAATATTTAACATCTCTATTAAGAATTAAGAATTAAGAATGGTAGATTGAAAATCACAATGGCACAAAGCGTTAGTCCACAAGTAATATAATAAGTAAGAGAGTATCGTATCTTCAAAGGAACGGAAGTGTAAATTGACTCAATATTAATTGTATTATGAATAAAGATTTAACAATAATTTGTTTTGGCAACTGAATATAAAAAGTAACTCAAAAGGCAATTAATAAACTGAATTCAATATTGTCTTTTTCAATTATCAATCTAAGCAAATAATAAAAGCCTTTTCAATCTGATTTCTCTAGCATTGAATTTCATAAATTAAAGTATCTTGCTATATGCAGTCATTACTCTATAATTCATTCCTGAATTTATAAATGTAATGCATTAACGTTTGGTTCTAATTCCAAAAGGTGCTTTCCAGTCACAAAGAGAAATTTAAAGTATGACAATTTAATATAAAACGTTAAACAAAGATAAACTGAATAAAACAATATCAAATAAATACCAAAAGTACAATTGAAGTGGATAAATTACATTCAATCCCAAGAAGAAAAGAGATTAGCTACGGATGGTAGCCATGAATATACAACGGAAAAGGAAAAAGAAAAATTCTTGACTACAACCGTGCTTCCAAAGATCTTCCAAAAGACGATGATCCTTCGTTCATTCTAGCCTTCCTTTTATAAAAGATCCCTGCTGTTTGTTACAAAGTGGTTGTTATTTCATACTTCACGCTTCAGTAGCGTTGACGCCTTCGTTCAGAACTTCTTTTCTCATTTAAGTGAGTTTTAGCTCAAGCTCCTCCTTTAGCGCAAGCAAGAAGTCACTTAAAATCTGTTTTTCTGCTCCTTTCCTTAATTCCAGCGTTCCTTATTCTCTCTTTCTTCGAATTTCACCTAAATCTCAACTGCATTCTCTTTCCATAACCAAAAACGCATTAAATAGAAAAATAACAATAAAATCCCTAACTTAAACAAAATCCCTAAAAATACTATAATTAAAACAGAATAAATGCTAAAAAATCCTAACAACTCTATACTTAATTAACCAATTATCAATAGTTATAAAAAAAAAAGTGAGGAATGTTGCTCCTGATATATGACACAAAGCATGAGTTAGGGATGTTGCTCTTGATATTCAGAAGGCAGTGAAAACTTTTTTTTTTAGTGAGTAATGCACTTCAAAATGAAAAAAAAGAGAGTTAAAACTAATGATTAAAAGTCAAATCAGATAAACTTCATAATTAAAAAATTGTTTGATTTCCCAATTAATAGTAAATCAAACTGTCCCTTTTTACTTCTAAAGTGAAACTACCGTTTGAATGTGTGTATCTATGTAACAAGCAAAATCCGAATGTATAAACGATATAGCAAGGAAATTTTTTATCTGATCTGTAAAACTATGTTTTGAAACTTAAAAGTAAAAAACCACTTTAACCGTGATTGTATAGAAACTACAAATAATGAAGATGGTTGATATGAAATAAAGGATGGTTTAAACGATGGAAAAGTGAAAAATATGTAGATTTGCCCGGTTTGGGAGTGTCTTTTTTATGGCACTAGTTGCCAACGGAGAGTGTACTAGAAAGTAAACGAGCACAAATTGATGCCTGACAGAGAAATGTGAAAGAAGATGCTAACAAAGGTAGCAAATAAGGCATCAATTGCATCGTGAAAGAAGGTAGGTGGTAAGTAAAGTGAGGCATTGGTCCATGGAAATAGTGGGCTGCAGATAATGCAGCAGCAGGCGCACAAAGTCACCAACACAACACAACAACACACAAAGGGCCTTGAGGAGAGAGAGAATCTGACACACCATAACAAGACAAGGCCTTTCTGTAGGAGTGGCCCATCAAGAATTCACTCCCTTTAATTTCCTCTACAAATAAAGCTGGCCTTTACTCGCATCATCTTGGATTCTATTCATCATTATCTTAAATAAATTATCTTATTTTAATTTGGGTTATCACTATCATTTGCATGTCTTACTACTATATAAACTTGGGCATGTAATAAGGTTAATTGTAGGATTTGTCTCTCCCTTTAATTTGAACTGAATTATGCTGGTTTGGGACACACATTCATTTGAAGGGTATTGGAGAGATTGAGTGAGAAGGGCAATCATTAAAAACTGGACCAGGGTGCAGGCTGTGGGAGAGGACCAACATGAACTTGTCGGTTGTTCTGCAAGACAAATTCTTGCAGTACTGCTGTACTAGTCATCACTCCTTCTGAGTTCAAAACAACCTCTTCCCCTGTTCCTTTCCTACTTGGTTTTTATGGGGCTGGATGGCTGGTAGGAAACAACCCCTTCTTGGCCCTCTTCCCACCATAACACCAACTTTTCCACACCACTTTCTCTAATCCAACATTACCAAATAACATCCCACATCTCTTTCTTATTTCCTAATCAATCTTAACTCTTTAACAATTTACTCTCTCCACTCCCTTTGTGTCTCCCAAGGTGAGGTGTTGTGTTGTGTTGCTGGTGCAATTCAGCTTTCTACTTCCACTCCTCAAGTCTGCATAGGTGAGTTCTTTTATATTATTGGGGTCTCTAGGGACCCCGCTTGTAGTCTCATTTCATAAGGTTTTGCTACCAAATTGTTTTATCCTTTTGTCTTTGTTTTTTTCCCCAATAAATAAAATAATAATAAAACTATTCCTTCCATCGCTGTAGTGGTGCTATATATACAGTTAAATCACTCATTCACTTCTGAGAATAGGATTGATTAGTGAAAATTTGGTTGGTGGGATTAGCACCCAGAACGTCAAAATCAGAATAAGGAAAGAATAATTGTGGGCGTGCTAGTAATTATGTCTTTGGTTGAGTCTGGTCTTGGATTAGATGGGATAATATGAATTAGGGTTGAGGAGGCTACAGGAAGATCCACAAGCATAATTAAAGCAAAAAATCACGAAGATGATGATGGTTTAGGAAAGATTACAGCTAGTCAAAATTAGAGAGAGCATAGAGGGTTGAGATCAAACGTAGCTTGCTAGATCTTGGCAAAACCACAGAAAGCAAAGTTTGATGGAAATGGAAGGGCAAGATAAGGAAATAAAGATACCCACTAGTTTAGGTTACAACCTTCCCAACCGAGATTCTTCTTCTTCCTCTTCCAAGCTCTCTTCTCCAACAGTTGGTGAAAGAAGTACCACTCATCATGATCATGATCAACTTCACCAACCACCTCATCAAACTCACACATTAATCTTCAACGAACCGCCTCACCATAATCTCTATCAACCACCTCCTCCTCCTCCTCTTGCACCTCGTCAACCTCATAGACTCACATCAGATCCAGATCTAAGCACCCCAATTGCTCCCACATCGAATCCCCTAAGAACAGCACACCCTCCGACAACAACAATAGCAGCACCAGCACCACCACCAACAACAATAACCTCAACCCCCTCGATCAGATACCGAGAATGTCTTCGGAACCACGCGGCAAGCATGGGGAGCCACGTGGTGGATGGCTGTGGAGAGTTCATGGCAAGTGGAGAAGAAGGTACGCCGGAATCACTAAGATGCGCCGCGTGTGAGTGCCACCGCAACTTCCACAGGAAAGAGGTTGAGGGAGAGTTACAGCCGCAACAGCCACCGCCACTGTCACTGCTACCACAACAACAACAACAACATGCTCCCAACTATCACAGCTACTACCCCAACAAGCACAATGGACACCTTCACTTTCCTACACCCTCTCCCTCTTCCCTCCACCATAGATTGGTTGGAAGCGGTGGTACACCAAGTTTGGTCCCCCCAGTGATGATGGCCTTCGGAGGCCCAGCTGAGTCCTCAAGTGAAGATCTCAACATGTTTCAGTCCAACACTGGAGGAGCTCAGTTGTCAGTGCAGCCGCCACTTTCTTCCAAGAAGAGGTTTAGGACCAAGTTCTCTCAGCAGCAGAAGGATAGGATGATGGAGTTTGCTGAAAAGATTGGTTGGAAAATCCAGAAACATAACGAGCAGGAGGTACAGCAGTTTTGTTCTCAAGCAGGCGTCAAAAGACAGGTTTTCAAGGTTTGGATGCACAATAACAAGAAGCACCCAATGTAAGCCTAGCCAACACTCTTCTTCTTCTTTTCTAGATCACTTATCTTCCATCATGTTTGGAAAGAAATAAGAACAAAAAAAGACAGCAGATTAATTTTTAAGTGAATAATTGTAGATTTAGATGTAGATACATATATATATATATATTTTTTTTATTCAAGCACAGGAAGCTAGCTAGCTAGCTATAGCTATAGATACATTAAATTGACAGCAGCTATATAACTTCCCATTTTAATTACTCATTTTCTCCTGTGTATGATGCTCTTTATTAATCAAAACACTTTGTTTTGAGCCCTTTCGTATGGCATAGGCAGCAAAGAAAAATTGCACTGATTTTTTTGGTGCAGAAAAACATGTACGGATTAACTCTCAGTTTCCACCTCTTTCTTCTCTCTTTTGGCGTGACTACTGACTAACCATTTTCACCATGGGGCAAGACTATAGAGAGAGAAATTAAAAAGGGTAAAGAAGAAAAGAGACGAAAACGACTTTTTTGTCGTTGTGAGGAAGTAGGATACTGGTATACGTACGTTGTTTGTGATGAGGTACTTAGTCTAACTAGCTGTAACAATATTTCATGCAAGATACTTTGACGAACTTTTCTATTTTAATCATGGAAGTGTTGGTTCGTGAACTTATTCATTTCCTTGCTAGTTAATAGATCGCTTCGGAGAAAATAGATCCCACACTCATGAGTCATGACCCAACCACAATTTTGTCCTCTCCTACTCACTGAATACATAGGACACTGGCCGACACATGAATTAGTAGACAATACCCGTTTTTTTCTCAAATTGCCTTTTTCATAATAATATGCATAATGTGTATATTATATTGTCTCTACGCGAATGAACCAGGAAGATGTAGCCAAATGACGACAAATAAACAAGGAGGAGAAGGGTTGGAGTATACAAATCTCCCCATTCGGGTGTTCCCTTTTTTTCCCTTCCCCCTCTCTCTCTTTCTTGTGTGTTCGACTCGTACTTGTCAATGGTGAAAGTAAAGTTATTTTGTACGAAAAAGGGAAAACAGCCATATGAAATGCGATAAGACTCGAGTCACAATTATTGAGTCAAACTCAGGAGTAGTAATTAATCTGAATAAGTTTCTCAAACTCAAGAATATGTGCCAAGTAATAATGTATATAGCAAGTGCAAATTTGTGGCAAACATTTCTATTGGACATGCATTGGTTTCAGATTTAAAATCCAGATTATGAAAAGAGTGAAAAGGCTTTTCTCTTCCCCTTTATATACTATTTCAAAGAGCTGATTACTTCCAAAGTAAGTTGAAGAAAATGGGCAATATATTCACCATTAATTTCCTATGAAATTCAATTCTTTGATGGAAATAATATGGAAGTATATATGCCGAATGAATTGATGCCCTAATGAGACTGCATTTTTCTTGTGAAACCATCTGATACCACAGAATTTATTTTTCTAATTTGGGTTCCTAGTCCTAGAGTGTAGGAAAGGTATTGTATTTGTTGCATAAAATGGCATTTAGTTTTAAACTGGCTCCACCTTTCCTAATTTTACTGGTGGCACACTGGCAAAAATTTATTGGTTTCTTTTTCTGCTGAAGAAAAATAGAAGCTATTTTCGTGGAGAAGATATTTGTTTCAATTATAATACTGTAAAAATGAATTTGTTATTCAATTCTAGATTGTCACAGAACTACAATATTTTAAAATCATATTTAACTTAATTTATAATTAATTAAAAGGGTAGTTTTTTTTTTTTCAGTTGATACGAATCAAAATTAAACTCAAAAGGTGAAAATAAGCAATATATATTTGGTTCCTCACTTCTTGTCACTTGTACTTGCCTTCACGTCTCCACAAATTAATTTCATGGTTGCAGTTTGATTTAAGCATATACACTCCGTTTCTGCCATTCCAAGCATGTGTGATAACATGCATTTTTCATTTATCAAACTGAAATTTCTACAGGCTACACTCAATAATTAAGAAAAAAAAATTCATGACAAAAAGAATTACTAGCTACCATTAAAAACCGTATGAAATTTAAGGCCGTCGAATATTATGCCTCTGGAGAAACAGAAGCAAGAGGAGATAACAAGAATTATAAAAGAACCATGAAGAATAAAGAATCGGTGGACAAGTTTAATCGTATGAGGTCAAGGGTTAGAAATATTTAGTAAGGAAAAGGCTTTGCATGAAAAACAATATTCATAATGATTTCATAAGAAACGCCAATACATTAAACACTACAATCAATCATGAAACATTTTCTCATGCAACTCATTGGGGTATCTAATCTTTCATAAGATTCAGTCTGTTCCTCCTCATTATTTCTCATAAGTGCTCAAATTTTGGTGTACCTCCACAGCTTCGAAAACATAAGCAGCTAGCACTATAAACACGCACAACGTTGTACTCTACATATACAAATTGTGTTCATACCAATACTCGTACTGCATCTCATCATTTGGTGCTTACAGTGAGATTCATAAAGAATTTACTGCATACAAATATACGCTTTGCTAGGTATGATTCCCATGCTTCGTGCAAGTAAACGTGCAAGTTGCTCTTCCCATTAAGTAAGATAATTTGGAACTTATAGTAATGTATGTTGGGGGCAAAAGTTGCTATCTTAAATTATAAAGTTTGTATGTGTTTATTTAGTATCAGTGAGCATGGCATTTGGAGTTATGGACCACCATAAAGGAAACCACTAACAAAATGTTGAAGAAATACTACTGATTAAAAATAGAGGATTACCTTTATTAAACCATGCACCTTTTAGATGTTCACGATCTCTTCTTGTAACAAAAATAACAAACTACGCAAGTTAGTAAAGGGGCCCAACAATTTATATCATTAGTTTGAGGATCCACAAACTGCAAAATGCTACACTTCCAGGTACATAGCATACTAAAAGCTACAAATTTAGTCCCGACAACATTATGGGGCAACACCTTGTATATGAATCTACCTGGCATCGTGATATATCAGAGAAGAACCTAACTGTGGGGCCTTTCAGGCCTTTAAGGCTTTCCCCTAACATTAGGGAGAATAGAGTTCTCATTGTCTAACAAGTAACAACTGACGAGTGTTTCTGCATCTAAACAAAAAACATACAAAAACATGTGACTTGGACACATTAAAAGAAAGCCCAATATGTACCATAACTTTGTGGAAGCTAAGAGCTAAAAACCAAGAGAGGTTTTTATAGTTAAGAGTGAGTGGTAAACTAACCATACGTTTATTGGTTTGGGGTGTTCCTCATCTTAGCTCCAACATCTCCTGCAGCATCAGAAGCCTTCTCCTTTGCAGCCTCGTACTTAGCCTTTGCCTCTTCAGTCATTGTATTCTTTGCTGACACGTATGCTTCATCCACTTCACGTTTAGCCTGGTCAAAAGTTTCGGCTACTTTGTCCCTTCCATATTCATTTGTCACGCCTATGTTATCTTTAGCATAATTGGCCTTATCACCAGCCATTTTCATTCCCTCCCTGGCCTCATCAAAGGCATCCACACCCATATTTCTCCCACAATCAATTGCTCCTTTGACTTTATTCCTAGCTTCATCAAAGACATCGTAGAATTTCTCTGATGCCAAGTTCATTTTCTGCTTACCTTCGTCATAGGCATTGGCTGCTCTATCTTTTCCATGTCCCATGGACTCATCCATGTTATCTTTGGCATTGTGAGCCATATTTGAAGCCTTATCTGAAGCCGTGTGAATTTTTTCCTTGGCATCGTCGTAGATATCTCCAATTTTTTCTCCCATCGTGTCTTTTGCATTATCAATATTTGTTGGCATTTTGATGACCTTGGCATCTCCATCATAAGCGTCATACATTTTCTTCTTCCCTTCTGACATGGCCCCTGAAACTGCTTCCATAGCCTCCGTAGCCTTTTCGGAAGCATAGTCCGAGGCTCCTACAAATAAATCAAAGATACTACATTGTTTGAATTTGACACCAAAATTTAATCCAGAGGTATACATGAAAGAGATAAGAGTGGCAATGAATGAACAAATGTTACCTGATGCTGCGGTTTTCATGTTTTGAGTCGGTTGTTTTTCTTTATCCTCTTGGACCCCGAAACTTCTGCCACAATAAAGGCAAGCTAATGAACAAAACGACAATATATAGCTAAAATAAAATGAATTAAGATTACAATATATATCATTAGATGGTAGAAAAGGAAACTGCATTATATTGGAGAATGGTGAGAAAGAAGATTACTTAGAGAACTTGTCTTGAAACCAATCAGAGAAAGATCGGGCCTTTTCCCCGGCATCATGCACCACGCCTGCGGCAAACTTCTTCGCCTCCTCTGCTTTGGCTTCGGTCTCTTCAACCAGATCATCATTCCAAGGCCTGCATGTCCCCACACACACTGCAAGAAACACCATCAACAACAACAGAAGCTTTCTGCTTCCCATTTTTTTCTTCCTATCTTTCTCTTGTCAACCAAAACGGTTTTGTTTTCCTTGTCCGTGAATATGTATCGCTTGATATGAGAATAGAACGGAGGATAAGGTGGGTGCTAATATATAAATATATATCTACATATATCTATCTATATATATATACACACACATGTATATGTGTGCAGAGCAGCATGAAGTCCACGTGGTGCTTGGGAGAAACGTGGCGAAATTTAGAGGGTGGTGAGGAAGTAGACGTGGTAGCTTCTGGACACGTGTTGAGGGAACGTTGAGTGTTAGGGTGCACCCGCATGGCCCGCGTTTTGCTCAACTTTGTGAAGAACCGTGCTTTGATTGATACAAAGAATTTCTTACATGTTAGGATTTAGGGTACATAAACGTGAATTATGAACACCACTTTCTTAATCACTCATTGATGTAATCAGTAAATTCACGGTACTATTTCTTTTTTCTTTTATCTTTATGTCACATAAGCTATCTTATCTAACCCTTTTGTGCAAAACTTCCATACCTATGGAATCTCTTTTTATCGTTCTAAAGGCCTGTCAAAGGAAGCATAGTGTGAACAATGGTTGTGTAGATAAAATAACATGGAGGATATGGATGAGTTGGTACCTAATTATTTTAATTTAATTAGTTAATTTGAATTAAAATCTAAAAGTCCATTTGATAAATATTCGAAGAATTTTCGCCCACAATTATCATGGATAATCAAATTGAGTTCAATCCATGTGATGATAATCTTATCGGCCCTAAAGAAAAAAAGAAAAAAGGCCCAAAGAGGAATGAGGTTCTGGCAATCACACTTCTCCATAAAGATTTCTTTTTAATATCAAATCTTTATGAATGAAATTAAAAAAATAAAAAGTCTTTGAATTATCTTGCGATCTTTTCTTTTACCTGCGTAATCATTTCCTCTTAATTCTATTACTTTATTCATTTTATGTTTTATTTTCATTTATTAAATTTCTTTCTCTTCTATCAAACACAGTAAAATTCACACTAAGAAAAATAGTTAATAGTTAGTAATGTAAATTCACATTGAACTTTCCACTCTATTCAGAACAAGATAGAAGATTAAAACGTCAAGAGATTAGAGTTCAACATATTGAGTTATAACATAACAACATGCCAAATCAAAGATAATTGAGCTTGGTAAGAGCTTAAATCCCTAGTTCATGCTATATATTTATACATAAAAAAAAATAGTTATTAATATATTAAATGCAAATAATTGCACAGTTATTTGAAACGTAGGAAAAGAATTTTGACGTTAAGTTCTCCCCCGTTATGAGGGAGAATTTGGAAATTAAACGTTACAAAGATAGTTATTATATTCAGGCAAAAGAAATACTTAGCGTACTCACTTTGGAAGAATCTTCACAAGAATTCGAATGAAATCATATTCATAAAAGATTCAATTCAAATTACAATTTCGAGCATATCCTACAAATTTATTAATCAAGGCAGTTTGACTTTTCTGCTCTCAAAAACATGGCTTCTTTAGTATGATGTGGAAAGGTAATGCTGGCATGCTGCTTCCAAGTCATGAAAGCCTCCTACTCCTAATGATTAAGAACGCCGGAAGATTCTTCTAAATCTAGGGGAAGCACTTTTAACGAATCTGCTTCGTCTGCCGCAGGGAACACATAATATCATGAACAAAAATCTCATAGCAGGTCAATGGGGATTCAAATTAATGCTCAAACAAATTATATTTGGCCGGGCTGGCCACCTTCAGCTGCTAGTTTTAGTCGTTGGTGATGTTCCACCACCTTGTAATCTACAATCTCCTTAAACAACTGGGAATCCAAGACGCAGTCTGGGCGCCCATAGACAGCAGCTTGGACGCTAGCCATGAGTTTGGCGATCTCACGGCCAGAAAATCCCTCCGTTTTCTTGGCGGCCTCTCTGAAAACATCTTCCGATAAATCTTTTATAGTAATCTTCTGAGGCCGCTTCTTCAGCAAGAAGCCTCCCTTGGAGCCATTATTGTCATCACATAAATATTTGTTTAAATAGAGCTTCAATAACTTGAGACGCTCTTCCTCTCCTGGAAGCGGAAATTCAATCACTTCATCAATGCGATCAGTAACTGCACTGTCAAGATCACCTGGTCTGTTTGTCGCAAGGACAAGTACTATGTCTCGAGACTGATCACCGGTTCTGAAGAGCAATGCGTTTAAAGCACTTCGCTGAGCTTCACTCATGTGTGAGCTGTTACGCCTGCATTGAATAAAAAAAAATCACTAATCAATTGCTATAAAAAAAAACATTACTATCCAACTTATCAGACCAATTGTTTGTATAATGTACGTAATACTTTCTCAAGTTACAGCCAATAAGGTAAAAAAGAAATACAGACACAAAATCCATAAAATGCTGTTGTTGGTTGATCTATGAATTTAATATCCGAACAAGTGAATTTTGTTAATGATAGAAAAATCTCCAAACAAGTTAAAGACACTTCAAGATTCTAAAATCAAAATTAATAAAAAATCAATGTAAATTTAAGATAAACCGTTATAAAAGTATAAAGATGAATGTACACCGTTGTAATACAACAGTTACATTTTTCACGTTATACAAAAACCAAATAAATTTGGCTACCCTGCTGCATGGTAGTATTTTACATAGTTACTTATTGCTTCAAAATGCATTTTAAACTCCAACTTACTCGCAAAGGAAAGCATCGGCCTCATCAATAAAAAGCAAGAGGCCTTTCCTAGATTTCTTTGCCCAATCAAATATATCATGAATTTTAGTAACAGCCTGGGCGCCCAAAGGTGCAACATCTCCTCCTGTCATCATGGCATAATCCAAACCCTTCACATAAAAAATGAACGTCAACAGTAGTAAAGGATACCTTTATAAGCAAATTCTGCAAATAGCACGAATAATGAGCCATAAAATATTATCCAAAGAAATTCCATGACTAGCAAGATAAACCAAACCAACCACTGTAGTATAAATATAAAAAGGAACTTGAGCATGACTAATTTTAATTCTTTTGATCATGCATCACAAACACTACATTGGGAAACTTATCTCAGATAGTCAGTAAAAAAAGCTTAACAGATCATATAAGAAACTTTGTATTAAAGAACTAAACATTATACCGATCTTCTAGCTATTTCCCTTGCCACCATCGTTTTACCAGTGCCTGGAGGCCCATAAAAAAGCATGTTACGAAATGGAGCCTGATGGGATTTGGTATTAGATGTTGCACGTGCAAGATGCTCTATTCTTCTCTGCAACGATGGATGGAGGATTACATTTCCAAGACCATTTTTACTCCCAATAGGCTTGTCTGTCCCAGCCACACTATTACTTAGAAGTTTACTTTTGGCTTGAGAAATTATCTTTGATCCAGGGAATTTTGCCATCGATGATTCCCGGATCAGTGATGGCTGCCCTAAAATTCGGTTAATATAGCCCCAGGTGACTTTAGCACCTTCTCTGTAGAAAAAGAAAGCACAAAACAATATAATCAGATATCACTTGAAGAGGAAGGAAAGAAAAGCAGAATTGTGATGAATACAAATTTCAAAAATTAGGATAGAACATTGTGCGTATTTTATCCAGCAAACACAAATTCACAAAGAGTTGACCCTACTCACTGAACCTGTCTACAAATGAATAAAGTGATTTATCACCAAGAGTTTTCATGACAACATTTAAGAAATTGTAAGTGGTGCATGAATCAAGACAACATTTCACACTGATAAATGCTTAAAGTGGCTTATCATTTAAAAGGGAGGTAGTAGCATAAAAAAATCTTGATTAAACGAAATCACGTCTTTTCCTTTTTTTTTTTTTTTCCTCCTGGCTAGGAATGGAAGGGTTGGTAATTGACCTGAGGCTGGGAGATTGATTCTGAGTAGTGGCCATCACTTCTGTAGCATAAGATACAGAAATAACTCTTACTATTCTCTTCCCATAAATCTTAGAATTACACATCTATAGTTGCCACATATGATGTGGATGTCATTGATTGGTCACTATACATTTGCAAAGCATCCAATAGCACTATAAAACAGCTATGTACGTCTAGATTATGCCTTTTGGATACAACTATTTTGCAATCAGTCTCACTTCTTTTCGGAAGTCTTTAGTATGGATAAAAGAACACTGACAAACCTTATTATAGTGACATACATGAGATGATTGTAATATGTATATCTAACAGACTTTGAAACTCAGTAAAGTTACTTAGTTCAAAATCAAATGCATCAAGAAAAACAGCACATCTACCTAGTTGTATATACTCCTGCAGCTAGTGCAGTAGCTCCTCCAACGGTCATAAGCAATTTGTCCCTATCAGTCAATAAGGCCCTTAGACCACCTGCGTATTGTAAAAACTCAGCTGAGATCATTTCCAAAGGAAAGATGAACTTATTATCTACCAATGGAAATAGTTGATAAAAACAAGGTTACCGTGATTACAACAATGTAGTAAGATGGAATAATACAAGCTATTAACACCTTCGCAATCAAAGAAACAAAAACCCAAAAATCACAATTCTTTTAAACAAACATGAAAAAATATTTTTCATAATATAAAACCTGACAGTCAGAACAGTACATTTTGTAAACAGGTATGCGAACTATAATACCATGCAACCATGAGTGCTACTGTACGAGATAAGAACTGGACAGAAGCTTGTGCAAAGCTTAAAAACTCACGCTGTAATAATTGTAAATTCATCCATGTGAAAGGATTAACAATTCCAGGAATTTTTCCTGTCAAGAATTTTCACATTCTTGCACAAGCAATGCACTATTACTACATGTTGATGTCCATTCTCTGTCATGGAAAGTAAGTACTGAAAATATACTGTGGATGCAGACATTAAGTGACATGTGCTATACCTTTTGCTTTCACACATTCAATATGCCAGTTTATTCTTGTGTATAGATTTTAATTTGGCATAATTATCAATAGAAGCAAGTTAAAACCCTTTCAGTTAACAATAGCTACTGTTGCACAGTGCTTAACTATGAACATACCAATAAAAAATTGGTAAATTCATATTGACATTAATCACATTACAATTAGGAAAACAGATATTTACATGATGAAAGTGAAAATGCGTAGAAATTAAACCATAAATAGAAGTAGCACAACACAGACAAGGCAGTCATTATCCATGATCCTCCTACAAAGACCAAAAGTATATTCTAAACACAGCAGACGTGCTTATCAGCTGCATACCTTCAATATGACTGAAAGTTGTGTTGATTGCAGCAAGCCATTTATCCCTTTCACCCTGCAGTCGTTCTATAAGCATTCTCCTGTTATGATCCTCAGTCAATTTTGCTTCGTGGGCTCGGCCTTCAGCCTCAGCCATTGCCTTAACTCTAATAGTTTCTCTTTCTATTTCAGCTCTCTCTCTCTCAGTCTGACGGTGCTGAGCTTGAATCTGTTCTTCAGTAGCCTGTCTTGCCCGCTCCTTTCTTACAGAAGACTCCTCTTGCATCTTCACCAATTCAACATTATGTAGCCTCTGGGCTTCATGATCTGTCTGAGAATGGCAACTTATGGATAATTATTCCGTGTAAAACATTTTAATCTTACAAAAACTTCAAAGCTGAAAATGTTTAATTTGCATGGGGCTCCAACCATTCAAATACCCAAACAGTTAGACCACTCTATGGAATTTTCATCATAAATCCTATTACTCCTCAGTTTTAAACACCAATATGGATAGCTGGTCAAATATCAGGAGTTGTCCAGAAAATCATTAGCTCAAAAGATCAAACAATACTATTTGTTAAAATAAAATTGGAAGGACTAAAAGAAGGTAAGTTAGTCACCAAAAGTATATCCAGTGGGAAGGACCAAAGAGCAAAAAAGATTTACGGACCATAAGTTTAAGCTCAAGCTCAGTTGCTTTTACATTTTTTTCTAATTACATTAATTCTCAAAGTCAAGACTTTTTGGTTTGGCAGAAAAACATTTCTAGATGGGAATATAAATACCAAAGGTTTCCAAATTCACAAATTACACAACAATGTACATTGTTTATTTAGGCTTCACCTGCATTCTTTTCCTTGCTAATTCATCCTCATATCGCAGCACCTGGGCCTGTCTCTGGGCTTGCTCTTCTATTAAATTACGTTGTTCTTCAGCCATTTTCCGCTGCCTTTCCTGCAATAAAATTTATTTGGCACATCAGAGTAAGATAAAATTTTAAAAATGTACACCAAATGATTCCCTGTGATGATAAATCCTTAGAAGAACATAGATTTACAGACGCCTCCAGTAATTGTTATCACACTTTTAACCTACTGGGGTGAGCATTACGATGAAAATCTATAATAATACCAATAAGGATAGCTTGGTATAAAGCGGGGAAATTGCAAACGAAATAAAATGTTGACAAAATTGCCAACCAGTCAGCCAGGTAATAGTTGCTTATCGCATGTATGCCAAGCTTTATGGAAGACTGTACAAAGTCTTTGATGGTATAGTTTGGTCTATATTGTCAAGCACAAAATATTAGGCAAAAACCGAAATGATCATGAGCTACAAAAGATATGGAAGTTATTCAAAAATTCAACTTACGATATCTCCTTGAGACTGAATAAGTTCGTAGTGAGCTCTCTCAGCGTCTAATTCAGCAAGGCGAGTTTGCTCCTGCTTTCGCATTAAACCAAACACCTGCAAAGCAAAACCAAAAAAAATCAGAAAACTACAATCCTTCCCGATACAAAGAACATGCGTCACTCCTCATTGAAACCATAAAAAATAATGCAGATTGAATCCCAGAACCACAAATAAAATAACCTGCTTTGAACAGGGAGAACTGTTGATTTTACGGGTAGCATTGGCTCCTCTCTGTAACGAATCCGCGTCGAAACCCGACTTGTTAGGTTCCTCAGGCGCCGGAGGCTCCGAATTACTGTCGGAAGACTGGTTCGGCGGTGACGGCGCATTGGAAGGTGAAGAAGAGAAGAAAGGAAACCGGAAGGAAGAGTCGGCGTAGGCACGATCGGAGAAGGTGGACATGGAAACCACCGCAGCGGATGCTACCGCCACGCATGAGGTTAACCTTGCAGCGGCCATAGCTTAGAATGCACCTTCCCGATAGATCATGAAGAAGCTGGTATAGGGGGCGAGCTTAAACCCTTCTCTAGGGTTTAAAATGAAATAGAAAAGTCTAGGAAGGGCATTCCGTGTTGAGCAATTAAAATGCATAATCCATTATTATCTCCTTATTATATTCATATAACAATAAATAATAAATAAAATAATAATATTAATATTAAAAAGTTATAAAATAATAATATTTAAAATTAATTTATAAAATAATAAATATAAAAATAATAATCAAATTATGAATAATAATTATAATAACAATATTAGAAATAATAATAACCAAATTATAAAATAATAATAGAAATGATAATATTAAACTAAAAAATAATAATTAAAATTAAATCATTAAATATTAATATTATCAATAATAATAATATGGCATAAATCTTTATATTAATTTCGGTTTTATTTTATTTATTTTTATGAGATTTACAATTCGTTTAAATCTTTTTCAACTGTTTTAATTTCTTTTTCAAAATTCATTTACATGTTCTACCGTGTTTAATAATTCGCACTTTATTTTACTAATTTCATGAGAATAATACAGTTTAATTTCATTTACAAATAATTAATCTTATTATATTTTAATAATAAAAATAAGTTTATAATTTTTCAATTTTATTAATTAAAATAATTTTCTATCATAATTAATAAATTAATCAATTTTGTTTTAAATTTTTTAATCTTAAATTTATAATCTTATAATTTTATCAACTAAAAAGATTATTAATCATATTAATTACAATATCTACAAACTTTTATAATTTTTCCTTACACTTTCTTTTATTTTAAACAATCATATTTTTTATTTACTTTAATCTTAAAATCATCTTTTCACCTCTCAAATGCATATTTAAATTCAAACACACCATTAAAAAAATAAAATTATAATTTCAAAAAATTATGAGATGTTGGAAGAAAACGTCCACCCAGAGAAACAAATTCAGGATGCGTGGAGGTGGGCTTTTAGCCCAGTGTGTTAAACCTTGACAGTCGCTTCCTGCAACCTCTGATAGAAAAAAGATAAAAGTGTATCCTATATATATATATACCTACGTTCCATTTGATTCTTTTATTTTTTAAATTGTGAAATTTAAAATTTAGTGAAAAATGTTTATTTTGGTTAAATTTGTGTTTGATATTGAAGGTTGACTCGTGACAATTTAGGACAGTTTAGACAGTCAAAGGTTCAATTTCAAATTGCATTCTGAAAATCTTTTAAAATTAATTTTTCGAAATAGTCATTCCGAAACGTGTTTTCGAAATGAAATTTTTGAAATATATTTCTCGAAAACAATTTCTAAAAATATATTTGGAAAATTATTTTTCGAAATATATTTCATAAATTTATTCCAGAATCTATTTTCTAAAAACATATTCTAAAAAAGTATTTTCTGAAATATCTCATACACCCTCAAAATTGATAAGGACGTAATTATCATTTTAAAAAATGACTGGGTGCACGAAGTAATTGTCTCAACCTTACAGTAACAGGAAGCTCAAACTTATAATAAAAAATGTTAGAATGCATTTTTATATAACACTCTTTTTGAGATCTTCTCTTTTATTATATTATTTGAAAATTATTTATTAAATCTCATATAAATATATTTAAAAAATTCAAAAAGAATGTATCAATACTTTATTTATACTTTTGGTGTAATATTTGAAAAAGTAATTATATAAGATTTATTTGTTAGTAAAGATTATAAGAAGAAAAAAAAGGAAATGATCTTATTTTTATATGAGTAAAAGGTCGTCGTAATGCACTTGGGAAATAAAGATAATTCTGTGATTCTGTTTCTTTCTTCTTCTTTTTTCAAAAGTAAAGTGATTAATAAGATCTAAATAATGGGAGTAGGTAGTGTCCAGAATCTAGTTAGAAGTATAAATAGTCTGAAAATATACTTATATAGTTAAAATAAAAAAAATTCAAAAGAAAATATAGGAATAAAATAGATCATAAAAATATATAAGCTGAAAATTATCCTTTTGTATAATTGTAGATAAGACTACATGTATGTATGTGGTGGATTATAAAAAGAATTAAGAAAGAAAATGTTTATTAAAATAGTTTACAGAGTTATACAGCTTCTAAAGGAGTTATTAAACAAAACAATAAACTTATGGTATATATATATATATATATTATTTTATGATCGGGTAAACTCAACAAAATCCAAATAAAATAAAACCGTGTGTATATGTTTTATGTACTTTTTTAATGCCTCTTGTTAACATTTCTTTTCGCAACATATAAAAAATGTCATATTTTCAAGGATTAAAACTATATAAGACAACAACTTATTAAAAGTAACTGTATCCATTTTTTTAAAATTTTAATGGATTCTATTAGTAATATGGTAATATTTATTAAAACACAATCCGAAAAATTTTCATAATTTTAATGTCTATAATTAATAAATTTCAAGAGTTAAAATATATTTAAATTTAAATAGTATGGTAATAATATTAAACACTCCAATATGATTTCAACCTTTCTAATTATACTGTTGTTTTTCATCATTTGTTTTTATGAAACCGAAAGTTAAAATGATAATATCATTTTTAAAAAATGGTAAACCTAGGAAATAAAAACCGAGGATTGTGAATAAACTTATCGAAGTGCTAACAGTCCCACCTTAAATAACAATGCAAATCTTAAAAAGGTCTTAGTGAATAATTTTATTTTATGTGCAGGTTGAATGTTTATTTTTTTTTTCTAACTACGTCATTAGTACGGTATCCGTTCAATCTATTGATATTAAAAGAATTATTTAAAAAAATATTTTGTATTCACAAATATTACTTTAAAATATGAATTTGTTTAGGTTTTTAAATTTTCATGAATTTAATTGTTTTTAAATATCTTAAAATACTTTTATATTTAACGTAAATATTTATAAAAAAATGACAAAGTGGAACATGGTAATCTGCAGTGCAAACTCCTCATCTCAGAAACAGCCACTTATTCTTCAACGCAAGCTAGGAAATAACTTATATTTTACATAGAAAGCAAAGTCCTGTACGACTTGCTGTTGCTTATAAGGAACACACCACACTATTGAGTTTGCGTTATTGCTGATAAAAAGAAAAAAAACCACTACTGAATTTGCTAATCCTCGGGTCATTTTGATTTCTGGATCATCGAGAACCTGCCATGCATGAAAAACCAGAGATTAAAAAATGGTAGTAACATGAGTTTGTTTGTAACTTGAAAGATATCAAAGGAGTTCTTAATATAGGCACACAAATTTTTCAGAATTCATAACATTAATAGATTTATTTATTTCTTCTTTCTTCACATTTTGCAACATTTATTTTCTGACAAACTATAGAGAATTAGAAATTGTACCTGTGTAATTAGGCAATGGGACCTGTCCGCGCTCAATGCGCCTAACATCTTCTTTGAGGATCTCAAAGTGCCTTTTAACTTCATCTTCGGATTTTCCCACTGCTCTTGCCACATTCTGCCACTTGTCAGGGGTGTCCCTATCATAAGTAGCAAGAGCTTCTTCAAATAGTTTGTTTTGCCTTGGAGTCCAAGATGATGCCATCTAAAGAGGGTAGGTTAACTTAGAAGCAATTAATCTTCACAAAAATCAAAGAGAGAACAGAAAATGGGTGCTTTAGAGAAGGTGGATTATTGCTCTCTAAGTCAAGGGATGGTATGGGAAAGAGATATGCAAGATGGGTCTTTATAAATAGAAGGAAAAGTTGGCTTGGTGGGGTTTAGGGTGTTGCTCGAATATATCTTCCCGCAATGGACAAAGATATTGTGACCCATTATCTTTGGAGCCAAAAGATAGCAAATCAGGACAACAAGTGGAAGAAAGAGGAGAATCAAGTTCAAATTACAAACACTACTATTTCAGTTATAATTTTAAGCAAAGATACTCTCATTATATCACCGCACGCAGTTTTAAATTTCCATTTATGTTATTAGTTATACAAATCTTCGTCAAAACATGTTTTCACCTTTCATAATTAGTCTTCAAAACTCAATTATTTATTTTCATATTTTAATATTTACGGTTCTTATTATTCAGGATACTCGCTTCTTTTATACGCCATAGCATCACAATGCTAAATGGTGTGGCTATTGGTTTGGTCTATGGGGTTTTACTTGTTGAAAAACAAATAGCTTTATTATATTTTTTTTTTATAAAACCCTAAATCCTAAACCGAAAGCCAATCATTTTATTTTTAGCATAATGGAGTGTAGCAAAATTATCTGGAAAAATCCCCGTAATAGTGTAATTAAGTAGGGATATTCTGAAAATAAGTAATAAAAAAGGTAATTAATTTCCAAAGTGAGTAAAAAAATTAATTAGTTAATTAGATGACAGATTTTATTATAAAGAAATTATATTTCTTTTGCATGATTGTAGAACACAAGTTTAGTATAAATGTTGAAACAGTGTCTTCTTTACATGAGTTTGCTTAATTTAATTGACATTGATTTCTTAATTGAAAATATCACGACTCTCACATTAACACTGCAATCCTTGTCTAGAGCACGGTTTAAAATATTTATTACCATAAAAAAAATAATTTACAAAGAATTAAAGTCGTGATTTAATGTATCAACACCAGATTTTCTTTTGCGCTTTTGTAACAAAATTACAGTTACATATAATAATTAAAAATGATTGAATTAAATCAAGCTCTGATATATATTTTTTTTTATAAATTAAGTTCCACTGAAATCAATGTTGATGAAATTGGATCACAAATTTTAAATTTTTTTAATAAAATTCATAATTTCAACTTTTTTTAATATTTTTAGCAATATTTTTTGTTAAAAATTAAATTATTTACATAATAATAATAACAATAAAAATTATTAAATATTAATGATAATAACAATATAATTATTACTCAATTAGTTTATTATTCTGTTAAATAATTATATAATTTTAAAATATTCAATCATTCAATTTTTAAATATTAAATAATATAGTCTATTTTTTTACAAAAATATTGTTAAAATTTAAAAAAAATAAAATTATGAATTTTAGTAAAAGAATTCAAAATCTGTGATCCAACTTCATCAACATTAGCTTCAATGGAACTTAATTTTTTTTTAGAATCAAAACTTTATTCAATTCAATCAATTTTAATTATTTTAATTATTATTTGTAAATGTAATTTCTGTTACAAGAGCGGAAAGAAAAACCTGGTGTTGGGACATTAAATCATGACTTTAATTAATTATAAATTATCTATTTTCTTATAAATATATAATAATAAAATATATTGAGATGGTGTTACTATTCCAACATTCACATTAAACTCCTTTTTTGGTCTTACAATTTTATTTATTGGAAATAACTAAATGGTGTGCAACACAAGCACCATCTATACATACTAAAACCTTTAACGTCATCTAAGCTCCATTTACCTATTACCTATTATGAGAATCTAATTTCTTTCTACCATTTACAGAATATTTCTTTACAATTATACCATTATGACAATTTTCCCCGATATCCAATAAAAGATTAATATATATGATATTTTAGGATATTTAAGACTTCTTGCAATTAATGTTTTTTAGGCTCTTAGTGTACTTAAGTTTGTTTTATAAGGTTATGAACCATTTGAATCAGTGTAGTCTGGAATCATAATTATTGGAAAGTATTATATATCATAATTAAGATAATTAAAATTGAGATTTTAATAGTAAAATAGTATCATCATATATATTATCAATAATTCAAAATTCCATGCAAGTGGAACAATGAGATCCAAAGGATCTCAAACGAAATAAAATGGTAAAAAATGTGTGATTGCATTTTTTTTTATTTTTTTTTCACCAACCATTTACCTTCTTTTTGGGTAGATGTATTTAGTCTAAACCTAATCTTAATTAATTAAAAGTTAATGCAATTAAAATTTTACTATAGTGGTGTGTTGTCAACTATTACACCACTCAATTAAAATTAATGCAATTAAAGTTCAAAACAAAACTAAATTTAAGATTAAGAAGTTTTTACCCTTCACATCTTTGATTGAATTGAATTAATTTCAATTTTAATTTAAATAAAATCAAATTAAAACACTTTTAATGTGCATATCTCATTTTTTTTTTATTTTCTTGAAACATTTTTCAAATATTTTATTTGATTATTTATTTTGTTTATTGATAAAAAATGTAAATATATATATATATATATATATATATGAAAATTTATTATCAGTGTTATTATTTACAATTTTGTGAGTTCTTTAAAATTTTATTTATAATTTTAATTTTAACTACCTTGATTATAGTACATCAAACATATTTTTCTTAAAATTTAATCATCATATTATTATTCATGTATGATATGAATTTTAGTGGATTTAAGAAATTCTAAGCTTTCGTTTACATGTCCACGTTAAGTTGCTTGTGATATAGATGTTTTCTAAAGAGAAACGTTGGGAAAATATAATGTTAGTTATTATAAGAATATAATTTAACCCACTACTAATCGTTTTACTATTAGAAAGTATGGTATAATACTAAACATCAATTATTAAAATAGGCATAATAAATATGTTTCTTGGTTCTTTTTAGAATGGAAGAACTAATAGAACACTATTAAGATAAAGTTCCAAGAAAAGCTTGAGTCTGGTTTATATAAAGGTCATATTCAACTGTCTCATGGGCTTAGAAAGGGACAAAGACTCAAAGAAATTTTTAATTTCTCTAAATAATCAGTTTTCTGTTGTGCAAGTTGATCAATATTTGTCTATAAAAAAATGTTTAACCATGGTTATAGAAAGTACACATACTTTTTCTAAGAAGTACTGCAGTATTAGAACCCGAGTCCCCTTTTTTACAATATCTTTTTAATGTTATACCCTCTTCTTTCACTTTTAGAGTTCTAAGAACAAAAGGTTTAAAAATCAAGTTGATCTTTTTAAGAATCAAAATACACTTTACCAAAGATTTAAGACAGAATAATACTTTAAATAATTTTTATTTCCTAATAATTGTAGTCTTGATACCCTTAATAAAAGGCATATAGATGATCCTATGAATATATTGTAATAGTTTATAGGACGCAAGAGAAAGAAATACCACTCGATGCATAAAAGTTGAGTGAAGGAAGCTTATGTTTCTGTAGGCTCATTCGTTTTCATAATGCACCAATCACATTGTTTTGTTGTGGCAGTGCAGTCCTTTTCATACAGAGACATTAGATATGGGTGTAATCTATAGTTCGAGAATCCTTGCCTTTTGATTCAAACACTAGTCATTTATGTTATATTTGATATTTTTATTAAATATGAAATAATTTAACCTTTATGTTTATCAATTATCTAATAATCTTTATTAATATTATTAATGATATTTGTTATTATGACTTCTATTTTTATCAATGAAAAGAATACTTATTAATTTATATAATTAGTATAACTAATTTTAATTATGTGTTTAATTTTTAACTACTATTTGTATGTATATGTATTATATAAACAAAATAAATATTTTTTAGCTAAATTATTTTAGTAAGTTACTTTTTTTTTTTACATACATCTAGATTCCTCTATTTTTTAATGAAACATGTTTATAAGGGGAATCTCCTATTTTGTGTATGAAAATTATTTTTCTATTTTTTTATTTATAATAATTAATTTAATTTTACTTATAATAATTGTAGTTTGTAATGGGAGAAGAGAGGAGTTAGTTTTGGGAAGTTATAATACACAACACTCATGGTCCATATTGGCAAGCGAGTGTTTTTTTTTTATTTCAAATTTTAAAATGTAATAATTTTATTTAAAAGTATGTAAACTTAAAATTAGTATTAAATTTTAATTTATTAAAAAAATAGCATACTAATTTTGCTGCATCTGGTATTTAATAATTTTAATATAAAAATGATACTAAAAATATAAATGAATTGTGAAATTCTAAAACTGAACACTACGGTTTTCCTCCCACCACCTCACACACTAGTCTTCGTTTCTCAGACTAGCTTTTTTTTTTTTTTTTTTTTTTTTTTTTTTGTCTGATAAGAATAGAACCCTAGAATTCGTGTCGTTCTGGAATACAGTTTCCGTTGCACCGTTTTTCCGAGTTCAGGTATGTATGTATACGATGCTCTTAATTTATCATTCACTTCCGTCAAATGCACAAAAACTAGAAGAGATTAATTTGCCTTTGGTTTCAGATGTGCCATATGGTTTTGTCGCACGCTTAGTCAGAATCAAGAATAACTGAAGTGAGTGAGGGAACCGTTTAATACTCCGCACCATTGGTTAATGCGCATAAATAATCTATGGAAAAAGTGTTCGTGCTACGTAAGCCTTTATCATCAATACTTGTTCTGTTTCCCATTGTTGCCATTTCTTAATTTTGTTTCTATCTGCGTCAAATATGATTATTCACTCTCTGCGCTTTCCACTAGTCTTTTCCCCGCTTTGGTGCTCTGTTTTTCCGTTCTAACTGACTTGATTTTGTTCTTCCACAAAATTTTTCCTCGAAACATACTGTCCTTAGCTATTTTAAATGTTTTTGTTATTAAATTATTTCTTCAATGATGACGGTATAGTATTTGTAAGAGAGATAGAAAAAGAGAGGAAGAAAGGTAAAGAAAGATAGATGCAGAAGATATAAACTGTATTATTATTGAGTTCTAAAAACAAGGGGATACACAGACATGTATAGGAAAAGAAGAGAGCATGAGATGCATGTGCATGCATGTGATATACATCACGTAACAGTTTTTAAAAATCAGGTTACTCGATATGCAATTCTTCGTTAGAGGCTTCGTGTTACATGACATGAAAGTTAGCAATCAAGTGATGCATCTGAGCATCTATTTTTAGGAAATTGCTTTGAGAGTTCTGAACTGAACAATAGATGCAGTTTGAAGCCTCAAATATTGATACCACCAGACCATATGATTATGATGGTTATGATGATGGTATATGGTTCAGATGATTCTACCACTGAATCTCATATATACTATTGTTTAGACCAATGAAACCGTTCCTAGGCCTTTATGTGGACCCTGTGACACAGTTAAAAAGCTTTTGAGAGCTTCTTCTCTACAGAAAAGTTTTATATTTCCAAAAAGAATTCTCTATAGATATTTTTAGCTTGTATCCCATCAGACCTTAATGGCTCGAGCTTTATGAGATGGTTCAACTTTGAAATGGTGTTATAGCCTCTATGATCCAAATGGCTAATTTTTTTAGGTGTTGGTTATTAATTTCACTAGCACTCAGGAATTGTTTGCTCTCGCAACTGTAGGACGTTATTAAATTAACTAGAAAGTGAGGCTGGGATAGAATTGGCATTATGAATGACTAGAAGTTTGATGCGCAAAATGCAAAGTATGGCCTATAAAGAGCCAACAAACATATGTCTAGTCATTTTCGAAAAGGAAACATAGTGTTGCCACTTTTCTTGTTCTCTTATAGATTTAATGGATTATGTGTTTTGTACAAAAAGGAATTTGGAATATCTGCCCGTCTGTTCGCTCAGGTAACAGGAAAAAGGTGGTGTATCATATCAGATCTATTCATTACCGATGCCTGAGGTGTCAACAACACTGTTTGTTCGACAGGGATATGATACTTGACCATGTTCAATGCGTCAGACATCTTCTTTGAGGATCTCTCATAGTGCCTTTTAACCTCCTTACAGATTTTCTGTCACCCATATGTTGTTCCCCTGTCATTTTTCTTTGCCTTCGTTTCCATGACTATGAAGATAAGAAGTTGAGGTTTAGTACTCATAAGCAGTGATTATTTATTTTAACAGGCAGACAGGGTGGCGGGGAAAGATTTCATGAAAAATGAAAAGTGACTTCATTGAATTTCACAATCAGTATATAATAGGAAAATGAAGGGATGTTGACACGTTGTGGTAAAAAAAATGAAGAATAGTGCTGGATGGTTTATTCGTTAATCCTGTAGGCTTTCCAAAAGGAATCGAACATGAAGTACAACTGTTCCCCTTTAGGAACCACAATACGAACCAGGATAAAGGACAAGTGGAATATGAGAAATACGATCAAAGTCACTCTTCAATAGCTTTAGTTCAAAATAAAGTCATTCATGGGCCACCACTAATAACTCAAGCCTTTAACAAGATATTCCGTCATTTTGTCACTGGCGACGGGTAAGTTAGGTTTGCTATATCAGATCATAGTCGGTGGATTACCAAGGACAAGGCACATATTGTAGAAAATCATCGTTTAACATTCAAACAATTACTTGACAACTTTGTAATTCCAACCAAATTTTCCTTTACAAGTATATAAGTTTTTAAATTTAAAATTAAACAATTAGTCACTTTTAATTATGTGTGAGAACGGGTTAATGTCAAAACAACTGTTTTCCTTAAATTTTGCAATATATGGCTACACTTAGGTCCATTCTAAAATATACAAATTTCTTTGGGTGGAAGTTATCGTATAACAAAAATTGTCATATATAGTACAAGAAGGTCAATGTGAGAAAAAATAAATTCGGTATTTAAATGCCCCAAGCTCATTAATTCTAAAAGGTGATTAAAACCTCTACTTACTGTCCAATTTATCATTAACAATGATTAAAAGGTAACACACATATGTACTATCATGTGTCACAAAAACTGGTTGAACCATTTCTGGTTAGAGTGATTGCCAACTTTTCTTCCCAGGCATGAATTAGGAATGGATTTTAGTCGCATTCATGGTAGCTCATTTTTAAGAATCTCTTGATCTGGGATATGTAAGTTCCAATAAGATTTGAATTCATAATTCGGTTAGATTATCGGATAATTTCTTTCAACTTGCTGTCATGTAACACCCCACAAAATTAAAACTTCTACTATGCAGCTAAAGTATTATCATCATGTATATCTCACAGTATTCCATATTTAACATACATCAAAATTACATAATAAACCTAAACTGAAATTTCAAAAAATATTTACAATATCATATACAAGTTTTTTTTTTTTCAAAATAATACACTATTCCTAACAGCATCCTTCAACCTAGATGATCTCCTAAAGATCCATCTGCAACACTATCTGCTCCCGTGTCAAGACACGATCATCACAGATAGAAAATCAAACACAATACAACCAAAGAAAAGGGTAAGCTAACCAAATTTTAACAAATCAAAAACATTTAATTTCATGTATCATCACAATAAAAGAATCTAACACACTACAAACATGACTCTACTTCCGAAAGACTCATGCATTGAATAGACCCCGAGATATGCACCTGTCATACATCTCCAAACTGTGAATCCACACAGCCCCCACAAAAATGAATCATCAATCATGTATGATAGGGTTAGTCCCCTTGAGACTTTTCTGACCAGCTATATTTCAAGCTGCAGTCACCCAGTTCAGACCTCCTTCAACTCTCACCACCTAGTAATGATCATCTATTTGATTCTTATTACTAGTAGAATCAGGATATAATCGTTATTGATCAGATCCTTAGACAATGCACTTCCTAATTAACCAAGACACGGGTGTTTTCTTTCTTGAAAACACTATGCCTAGGCTTTGACAAACTTTATCAACACTCTTAACAATATCACATTACAATATAGATCTCTATTCATGCATTCATTCACTTATAAATCTCAATCTCAACATTTAAAGAAATCACCAAACTATCAATATAATTAAACTTAAATTATCAATTAATTGGTTTTACTAAATACATACATTGCATTCCAAAAGAGCTAAACATTCAGAAACAAAAAGTCCAGAGAGCAAGGTCTATTTTTGCCTGAGCGAAAATACTCTCGCCTGGGCGAAAATACCTCCTCGTTTGGGCGAAAGATTTCTCGCCTAGGCGAAAACACTCTAAAGAGCACACTTGCTCCAGGGGCTTCCTCGCTTGGGCGAGTGTACCCTCGCTTGAGCGAACTACTTTCTCGCCTGGGCGAGTAATTTTCCGCCTGGGCGAAAACAGTCCAGAGAGCATACTTGCTACTCGAAACTATTCTCGCCTAGGCGAGATGATGTCACCTGGGCGAATTATGCAGAAAAATCAACAGAATTCACTATATCAGAGTTACCATGCATGCCTCAGATGACTAAATTGGGTGAAAATCAAGTCACATACACAATGAATGATCTACCTTAGCACAAATTATCTATTCAACAGATCAACATATCATCAATTTTCACACAACTATCTCATACATGCAACATTCAATTCAACATTTCAGACCTGCAGGAAACTTTACCAGATACAAATTGTACAATTACTACAATCATTAACTTCTCTATTCAAGACGTAAATTTGTAAATCAAACAAGCACTAAGGTTAGCTTCCCTTACCTTAATCGCAGTGAAAGTTCTCTCTAATACTCTCAAAAGCTTAAGATCCCGAAGAACTCGAATCTGCACCAAATGACCTCTGATCAACGATCAGACTAACACACTAGGAAACTGAGCTCACAGAGGCACCGTCTGATGGCTCAGATGCCACATGCGAGCTTAGTAAGCAGAGAAAAAACAAAAACCTAAATCTGCTTTAAGAAAAAGGGACAGAAAATGAACTTACTCTAATGGAGGTTTTGATCGGATAGACTTGCTCTATTCTCCGCCACGAGCCCAACGGTGGACTCCGCTTGAGAAACTGATGAGGTATGGAAACAGAGACTTAGAGAGAAGTAAGAAGAAAAGAGGTTAGGGGTTTTAGAGAGATGATGGCTTGAGTTGAAATGAGACTTGACTACTTACTTTTTCTATAAATACGCATTTTTAATTTAATAATATAATAATCAAGTACTTATTTCATTTCTACCATTTCACTCAAATCACAGATTTTCTAGTTTAGTGCATCTCATATATATATCTTCCTGTTTAAGATCCTCTTTTTGGTGATTTGATTGATCGATCGCCTTGCTGCATCAATGGAACAGTAGACTTTGTGTTTGCGTGATTAGCCAGCCAATTGGACTCTGTTTATTTACGGATTTGTACTGCCGATCATACTTTTAAATCTGATTTGCATAATTACTGCATATCCACAAGCATGCTAAAGGGATTGTTTATGTAAAGGTATTGTCATTCAATAGTTGGTTTGTCAACATAACTGCCTATTTTTCTCGATCATGACTACGAATTCTACTAAAAATGAATATTATTTAGCTGGATTAGGTGAAAGCTATTTTGTGTACAGGGAAGTAGTTTCATGCTCCATTTCCATGTAGTTTTACACCTGTTCTCCAGCGTCCTGTGAGAATAAAATAGCCTTGACATGCACTCAAAGCTTGTTGAACAATTCAGTCGTGTTTAAACTCTAAAAAAAACAAAAGTTTTTTTTTTCAATTATACTATATATGCCTCTCGGCATGAAATTACTTCGATAACTTTTTTTTTGGGAAATGGATTAATTATTAATCAAGATTCATTCATGTACTTTGTAGTTTTAATTTTTTTTTTTTTCATGTAAACTTTCAGTTATCTGGAGTTATATCTGTTCCAAATCACATGCAACCAAACCAGAAAGTCACAAACATTTTATCTAGAAAAACTTAGTGTTTTTCGTTATCTGTCCATTTCATTTCCTGTATAATTATCATCACTTAAGTTTCTTGACTCGTTTTTGTAGGAAAAAAATTTCTTTCTGTTTTGAACACAAGTTATACTAATAGTGCCATGGTGATCTATTTGCATCTCTGCATTTTTTTTCCGAATATGTTTTTGCTTTTCACACAATTGACTTATAGTTGGTAAACGAATTTTCGTTTTTTATTTTCCCAATACCTTGGCGAATGACTTTTAGAAATGATGTTGCACGGTGGATATCGATTTAGAGTGCAATCTATGGATGCATATTAAGTTTGTGTATTTTCATTGTTCCAGTAAATAAAATAAGGAGTCTTCTAAGGAGAAAAAAAAAACATGTAGACTGCTCATATTTCTTGAACAGATTTTTATAACATTTAACGTCAGCTGAACTGCCATGAAACAGGTATATAACTGGATTCAAATATATCATAATTTTGTAATAGTAAGCTGAACTTTCGAAGCATTTTGTTCATGCATTGTTTAAATTTATTGTCTATTATATATTCTTTAATATATGATCCATTTTAGAAATTAATAGATATATAATAAGATTTAGAAGAAAACTAGTAATATCACCACTAAATATGGATTTCAGTTACTATATAATCACTACAATCATCAGGGTGAATACCGCATTCATAAATGAAGAAATAGAAAGAAAAAGGAAACTGAAAAAAGCAAAATGTTGGGGATCAAGAAAAGAAATAAATGAAGATGAGAAAGTAATTATAAGAAAGGAAGAGGAAAGAAAAATAAGATGAAGGGGTACAAAGAAATTGTGTTTTTATTTAAATTTAATAAAATAGATGTGATTTGCTGAAATTTAAAGAAGAAGAAAAAATAAAAAAGATGAAAAAAAAAAGAAAAAGAGACGTTAAAATGAAAGAAAAAAGAAAATAAAGAATATAAGAGAAAAAAAAAGGAAAAAAGATGAAAATTGGATAGACAAAAGAGAAGAAGAGACGGATAAGATGAAGGAAAAAAAGATAAATTATTTTAGAAAAGAAAAGAAGATTAATTTGAACATTGCATATTAATTTTAATTTCATTTCAATTTTATATTTGTGTACAGTGACAGAGACTAGGAAGAGGTAACATGTGACCTGATATTAGACAAAAAAAATTAACTATTTTAGTTAAATCTATCTATTTAAATAAATAACGTGAATAATATATCTCATTTTCAGAATCTGATTTTAAATTTTAAGAAGGATAAAGAAGATGTCATTAGCTTTTAAGAACCGTCAGTTAAAAGATATTCCCAATGTTTAATTAAAAACAATCACGCATAATTGATCCCTGGTATTTGCGCGAGGGACAAAATTAGTGATGGCATTAAAAAATCGATGACGTCAGTTTCGTGGAATATCTAGCTGAAAGTGATAAGTCAGTTATAGAATTTGGATTTTCTGGAATAATTCTACACTGAGGATAAGAAATCTAGATTACACACACAATGCTCACATTATTTTTGGTCTATATGAGAACAGACCAACAATTACAGTATCTTTGATTATTCATAACTGTAACTTGATAAAATGCCAGTTCAGTTATACTTGTACTCTCCATAGGCAATGACTTTAACTAAAAGCTGTATGAAATAATAAGTGACTTAACGCTCGCAAAAAATACTATCTCGGATCATAAATAGGGCAAACTAAAAACAAATGAAAGCGATCATAACTACCCACGAGATTCACTATTATAGGAAACGATGAGGAACTAGGTAATGAAACGTGGGATGGTCCCAAATAGTTCATCTCTGTCTGACCCACACACTTCTTGATCTTCCACAACCTTCAAAACACTTCACATTTCTCGAGGCTGAAGGCTCAGTATATCACCAATTTTTCTTTTATAGGCTTTTTGGATAAATCCACCTGAGTTTGGGGCCTATGTACCCTTCAAGATCGAGAACATCACGATCATTTGAGAACAGATGAAATTATTTGACTCACTATTCTCAGATGAATAAATCCTATCACCCCTAATCGAAGTAAACGCTTATCGCAGATGAACTGCCATCTATCTTTTAAATGATTAAGCATAATTAAGTAACTGTATTATATTTAGAAACATCTTGAAACTGCAATCAAGACATGTTTGGATCTGCTGCAGGATTCCGTACAATTAAGTACCGATAAAAACTAGTATAAATAAAAAGATATTTTCAGATAAAAACACTTTTAAAATGATTTTTTTTTAACTAAGTATATATAAATGTTAACATTAAACTAAGATGACAAAAGAGTGTTTACAGGTACTTCACACGACCAGCTAACCCAAGAACTATACCGAAATTGAGACAGATACAATAAAGACTTACTATCATATCTGACCTAATGGTCCTACAGTGTGTTTCAAACTTCTAAGAAACAAAAAGTGTTTATAATCTATAACTATGGTGTAACCATTCTTAGCACTGCTTTTCCCTGCCCGTAAATGTTAGTGGTACCTATGCATTAATCTTGCATTTTCTTTTCATGAGTATGGTTTTGATTCTTCCACTAACTATTTTTTGTTAAAGCTGGGAATAATGCTAAGGACTGAATTTGGTGTAAGAAATAATTAGTGATTGGAATGCAAAGTTATATATTATGATGGTAGATACTTTGAAAGCATTTGGTGGTGCAACTTGGTAAGTGGAGTTTTTTTGGTGGCGGTACTCTGGTGAGGGTTGATGTGGCGGTGGAGGAGGTATCAAGGGTGAGAGCAACTGGGAAGATAAGTGAGGGGAATCTGCATTTAGTGGTCCTTGTTCTTGTATAATATTGTCCAAACATGGAATAATAATACTCTCATCACTTTAAGTCCACTTCCATAAAAGTAATGCTTACAAATTCGCCTACCTTCACTGCAACGTTGTTTGGGGGTCTGGTAGGGTCTGGCTTTAGGGGAAATCAAATTCCCAACTCATTCTATCAAAAGGGTTACGTTACTTGTACTTATCATGATCACAACTTAATCCAATCCAATCAATTCTGGCTTCGATTAATCTGGTCATTATTATTATTTTTTTTCGTTTAGTGATAGCATCATGTGTAAAATTCATTATCATCAATCACTGCAACCGTAACAACTTGCAATATAAGGACGTTGAGGTTTCGTACTCCATCTATCAACCTATAATCCTCCTCCGCCACTGCTCACAGCTCTTGCAACACTCAACAAAATTGCACATCTTGTGACTTGGATGTGAGTGAAGTTTAAGTTGGCTAAAGAATATAAAATAAACTTTAATAAATTATATTACTAGACTGTTGATTAAAATGTTTCCAACCATATAAGTCGAGGTGTTTCAACGATGGTTCAGTTATAGATCGAGATAACTAAGTATAAGCTTAACACTATTCAATCTTATAAAATGTTATTATTTTTTTTTCGAACGGAGTCACATCATATATTTAACAGCACATGAAAAATCATTAAATGTCAAATTAATTATAATTTTTATTATTATAAATAACGGAGAAAGATAAAAAAAGGTACATTTTTTATCCTATCAGGGAAAATTCTGAAATTCAAAAATTGACTTTAGTAGTATAATACTTTTGTAGATACATATCAAACTATGTTGAAGACTCAAGTCCAAACACCTAAAAACGACTAACATCCACTAAGCGAAAATCAAATAATAGATCTTTCGAAACTCGTGTAAAAACCATCACCAAACGAAAATTAAAAAACAATTATGTAGAACTTTAGAATTTTTTGTGCACCACAAAAAAGAGTGATGTTTAGATATTCTAGAACGATTACACTTGACGAAAATCCCATTTTGTCATCCATTTTAATTAGCAAAAGGTTTGATCCACCTCCACAATCAACTATAAATAAAGATAGCACAAATTTTTAATCATTAAAAATGATAAAGGAGAGGGTTTATTAAGTAACATATGATACTCACAAAAGAATGTAATTTTAATATATTTCAGAAATAGAAAATAGCGTATTCTTAATATTTGTATAGTGAGATTCTCCCTTAAGATGTGCGGGTCATAGGAGAAGAGACGAAAGCACAGAAGTCAGAAGAAGGCCCATCTTTCAAAACCGTACTTTCTCCTTTGGATTTTAGCGTGGTAGCTTTCAAGCATAAATTGATAGGCTGCATTCTCTCAGCCACTTTTAGTGGCAGTTACTATTTGTTTGCAAGTCATCGTCAAAACCAGAGATTGTTACAGCGCCCCATTACTCAAGTAACAATATTTTTCTTGCAAAAATTTGTGTACGCTATTTAAAGTACAAAACATAAACGTGTAATTTGTACCTGACTTTTATATATATATATATACGTAATGTGTGTATATTTTACGGGAGATGTATTTACATTTTTATTACATTAAAATATATATAATTTTATTATTTTAGAGTAAAGAAAAATTATTTAATTATTTATTTTATTAAATAAATTATTTTTTATTTATTAGAGGGTAACATTGTCTAATTAAAAGTGATATTAAAACAGTTTTCAAATAATATATTTTCTTTATATAATGATAAATAATAATAAAGGAGCATAAAGATGAATAAATAGATATATCAAAATAAATTTTATTATCTGTTAAAAATTTAATTAAAAAATTGATCTATTTAATAAATTTAATCTAATTAATCTATTTTGGTTGATATATTAAACTCATTTTATTTAAATATATGGTTCAAATAATATTTCACATGAAAAAGTATTAATGTCTTTTGGTCATTAGTTCTCTTCCAAAATTTACGTTTATTCTTTTTCTCTATTTTCTTGTTTTTTTTTCTATATTTGCATCTTTTGCATTGTATTTTTATTGTATGAATAAAAAAAAATAAAACACAACATCAAGGGTTAGATGCATATTGAGAGGGTACAGGGACGGTTACCCCCACAAAATTTTCTTTTATTATTTAAAACACGTTAAGTATTTTTTTTTTCCGTAAAAAGATAAGTATATGTATTCCACAAAATCATAATAATTATTTTGTAAAAAATATTGTAATTGTATTTTTCCCTGCTAAAAGAAATAAAAAATTTCATATAACCACAGATTTTAAAAAAAATTGTATTGTTTTAGAATTTTAAAAAAATTCAATCTAAAAAAGTAAAAATTTAAATTTCTCCGTATCATTTTCTCTTACAATGAAACCTCTTTTATATCATCGTACTCTTTCTTAGGTTTGGGCTCAAACCAATTCATGACAGACTCAAATTCAAATAAGAATATTTTCAGTTTTATTGATAACATCTGTCGACTCTACAAAAATTCGACTATGATTGAAGCAATGTCGATTCAACATTATTGTTTTCAATAATGTGCATATAGTTTGTTTTTTTTCAAGATCAAGTAACTTGTGGTTAATTTTAAACTGTCTCAAATATATATATATTTTTTTAATATGAACCAATGATATTTTTCGAAGAACTTTAGTCAAAACTTTCTTCATCAATATTAATAAAGTTTTTCAACTAAATGTGATTTTTTATTGACATTAATTGAAATTGTTTTTTATTAATATCAATTAAAGTTTTTTTTGTTATGGAGGTTAAATTTGTTACTTGATCAATATCAATCAAAATTTCTTGATCAATGTTGATATGACTAATTAGACAAGTTTTCTTATAAACGTTAGGAAAATTATTTTCAACCAATATAAATAAAATTTTTCACATAATATATTAATTATATATTTTTTCGATTTTACGGTTATCATGATTTTTTTAATTAATGTCATAACATTATTCTATTTTAGATGTTATCGATAAAAAAAAGTTAACAAATGAAATAATCACTAATAACATTAAAAAAATAATCGTCGTTGGAGTCAATTAATATCAATAAAAAATAACCTTATTCATGTTAGTTTTAAAAAATATTTTTAATGTAATTCACTAAAATATTAATAAACTTTATATGAAAATAACTGCAGCCTATGTTAAATAAAATTATCATTAAGTAATATTTTTTAATTATTAAGTTTTTTAATGTTAAAATATACTTTTTAAATCTGATGATAAACGACTTTATATAAATTTTAATTATTGTATCAGAATTAAATATTTGTAAAATGAGATTTGAATTAAAAATCATTTATTATTTTTTTCAGAGAATATATATATATATTGAGAATTGGTGTACCTAATATTGTATTTTTAATGATTAAGCGACACAGTAAAGTCACGTGTTTAAAAAGAATCTTATTTGTAATTAGTATTTATAGGCGCACAAAGAAAAAATAGACAACCTGCTATTAGAGTAAAAATAGACTATGTGATAGGACAACTCTTTAGTACTCCATTTGATATGATGATAAAAAAAAGAGTAAAAAATAATGACAATTTTTTATTGCGGTTAAAAGAAACAAATAAAAAGGAAAATAGTTTTATTTCTATTAATAAGTTTATCAACTATTTATATTTTTAAAATAAAAATAACAATAAATTTACCACTAACTATAAATGTTCCATAATTAATTAAATATATTATTTTAACCACATAATCATCTTCTTCCCCTATAGGCCTCTTCCCGTATCAACCACATGAAGCTAAATATCATAATCTTCTACGTTTCTTTCTGACAATGATTTTTCATAATTTTCTAATTTTTTTTACATATGTAGAACTGAAAATTAACAAAATGAGGAATTAAATTTACTAAAAATGAAATTTAGCACATAATTACATAACGTGATAGCTGGGGTGGGGCTCACGAGTCACTTCAAAATACATATTCCTTTTCAATGGTGTTTCATATTTGGTGTCACCAACCAACAAATCAATGGAGACTAATAATACCAACAAAACAGGGTAACATAAATAAACACAAACAAATCCACACAAGTAATGCTCACACTTTCCTACCATTTTCCTTCCTTCTACTCCAATTATTATCAGAAATAAAGTTAACAAGTGGGCTATCATGTGAAACACACAAAACAAATAAAACAACTCAATAAAGACATGTAATTTTCAAAACATGTTTTGGACTAATTAATCACAATGATTTACCATAAATAATCCTCCGCAACACTGCAAAACTAGCAAACACTTGATTGATTTTACAACTTGCACATTTGCTACTTTTCAGCCACTTCGATCTTTAAAACAAATTTTTTAAGAAGATTAATGAAGAAAAATTAAAAACCATTTTTTGCAAAATGATATAATGGAGTTGACATATCATATCAGTAAAATAAAAAAAGGCCTAAAATTGTTGCATTATCACTAATTCTTTATTAATTACTATGTTTCCCTTGACTTGACATTGACTCGTTTAATAGTAAATATTAAAAGATGTAGGTAAATTAAATCAATCAATTGACAGTTACAAGGACGTTAAAAACTGTCACCATTTATACTATTCAGAACTTCCTATAATATTTTTCGTTGGTTTCTCGTCACCAGATATATTAGGTAATACTTTGGATTCAAGGGTGGGAGAAGTGTTTGCCCTTATCTTTAATAGGTAATGTTTGACCACTTCTCATAATATTTTTTTTATTTAAATGAGTATTTTACAATTTATAAAATGAATAAATATGTATATAATGATTATTCTTGTAAATGAATACCAGGTCTAAGTAAAAGGGGGTGAAAGACACATGGGAAGAAGTTGGTAGCAGCACTAAGAATTGGGCTTTTGACTTAAAAAATATTTCTGACTTGTATTAATTGCACTGCATTCAATTCAACGGAGTCTGCCGTTGAAACGTCAGCTTTTTTGTCTAAGTCAACACCACACATCGTCATTCATAGCCCACAATGATCAAAATCACTCAATTACCATAATCATTTATTTTCCCATTAGCAAATTATAAAATTTATTATAAATTACATAATATATATTTTTGTATGTAGCAAAATAAAAAAAAATCTACGAGTGAACCATATAACTGGAATCAAACACACTATTACTATTTGACTTCTGTTAGTATTAAATATGCCCATATAATACATCATATATATATATATATATATATATATATATATATATATATATATATATATACATATATATAGCAAAATAATAATTGTCAGATATTTGTAATGAATGCAACGACGTAGTTTCTTCCTTATTTAATATATTATGTGAAGTGAAATGATAATTTGAGAGTAAAATTCCATTCCCACTTGGTAATAGAGAAAGGGAGAGAAATGGTGTGGTTTAGTTGACTTGGTCATGGAAAAGGAAAATGGAAGAACTGTGTTATGGGAGAACTATAATCACGTTGACGGGTCTCTCTTTCTCTTTCTCTCTTCTTCCTCGTAACTCTTTGCACAACCATATCATATTACTATACTACTCATCCGAAAGAGAAGAAATTTGTTGTTTTTTCTTTCATGGGTACTAGTTTTATAATTCATTAACCTTTTCATACCCACGCTTCCTTTCCTTTGCTTTGCTTTCACTGAACAATATCATCTTCTCCTTTTTTCTGGTTTCTGTTTCTGATTAATCTTTCTGGTTAAGTATCAGATTTTGTTGTTTACTTAATTGAGTTCATCACATATAGGTTCAGAAAATGGATTATGATTCCATTCAACCGTTGCTTTTTGTTGACCTTACTTATCTACGATAGAGCTGCTTCATGTTAAATTCAGACGCCTGCTGATTTTTCTGCTTTGAGAACGAAATCAGTGTTTGAATTCTGTAGTAATCTGCTTTCTGGTGCGGTTCAAGGGAGATAATTCTGTTCCAATTCTTGTAAGTTGCTTCTTGCTGTAATTGTTTGTTACAGTGTTTTAGGAATTCCTTTTTAACTTTAGTCTGAATTAAATATAGATTTTTTAACCATATACCAATCTGGGTTTAAAGATTCGAATTGAATATAATTTTTCTCCCAACTCACTATATCTCATTTTGCATCGGGACAATCCATATGAGTCCAAGGAGTCATTTTGTCACCTCTGTATTCAGTATTTTTGGAAAAGCACAAGTTTCTCTGACAGGGGTAATAGAACCAATTTTCACATTCAAATTTATATTTATCTCTTTCTGGTGGCGACATAGAGTCTTTTGATTTCAATATACAAATACAAAATATAAAATCTTCACATTATTTGAAGTTACAAAAAATAATATATGTACACTATAGGTTAGTAAAAGAGCAAAAGAGAAAAAAGGATAAATGAAGAGAAATATAAATATGATAAGTAACGTAATCAAATAAGAAATGAGAGACGCATTTGAAATCAATATTACTAACATTTTAGTTTAGATGCAAATATGGTTTCATTTAATTTTTAGTTCTTAAATGCATAAACGTTTTTTTTTACTGTATTAGTTGTTCTTTCATACAATATGAATAATTTTGTTTCCTTGTCTAATGTGCAGGTCTAGGACACTCTCCTAATGAGAACGGATATTGTTGAAGGGGAGGCCTTACTAAATCCCAGCTCCTTTAAGGTACATAACTATAATTGGATTTCGGTGTTGTGTTTATTGTGAATATTTTCCTTCTACTTTTAATATAGCAATTATATTGATTTTTCTTGAAAAACAGAAAATTCAGCTATGAAGTTAGTGATACTTTTTATTTGTTGATGCTAGAAGAAAACGAAACTGACTTCAATTTTTTCTTCTTTTTGGATATGACATTGCCTTCTTCAACTGCACTGTGATATTAAAACTAACCAATCTATTGATCGGAGTTTATGTTAACAGGTGCATAGCAAAATCTGCATAGAACTTGCAAAATTAGTAGATAGAATCTCAAGAATAGTTCCAGACATAGAGGCGGCACGGCCAGGATTCTCATCGGGAATAGAGTCTCTGTGTTTGCTGAACAACGCAATTGAAAAAGCCAAACTACTTCTGCAGCATTGCTCTGAATGCAGCAAACTCTACCTGGTGTGTAGTCCTGCATCAATAATAGCAAAACAACACACACGCCATTTCATCTTGAACGCGTCCTCAATTTCATACTTCTATCCTAAATGGTCCCTTCAAGTAAACAATTATATAAGTAATTTTTCAAGTATTAGACATCATATTTGATAGTAAACTACATTGTAAATTAATGGATATTCAATACTTAAAAGGTTACTAATATAGTTTTACTAATTTAGAAGATACTTAGGAGAGATAGTAATACGAAGAGGATGTAATTGGTGGTTTATTCATTTCTTTTTTGTGAAGCTTATAAGAAAAACCCGAGCACCTAAAACTACATACGATTTTATCACTTATCAGTGGATTATACTTGCATATTGCATGATAGTGATGGTACTGATGCTAGTTTAATTGGTTTGAATATTACTGTCAGGTGGTGACAGGGGATACAATACTCTCAAGATGCCTAAAGACAACAAGATCATTAGAGAAAAGCTTAATCCAAATTCAGAATATGGTTCCTGTTATGTTGGCTGTGAAGGTCAGCCAACTTATATTCACTGTTCAATTTCCTTCCTGATGCTATTGTATGATTACGATTCTTTTAACTGGACCATTAAACTCTAAAATTTAATGATCATTTGTTAATAAAATCAAGCATATTAACTAGCCTCATCTGACTTTCTTTTTAAGCCTGCCCAAATGGAACTTCATTCCAATAATGTACTTGACATTGAAATATAACTGGCAGGTTTCTAGAATAATTCATGATCTGGAGTGTACGAGATTTGTTCTGGACCCCGATGAAGAAGAGGCTGGGAGGGTTGTGAAAGAGTTGCTCACTTCAACCTCAGATTCAGTCAACGATTCTGAAGCTAGAGCTCTTCAGTTTGCAGCATCTCGACTGAAAATTACATCCCGGAAGGCCATCGTAATAGAGCAACGATCTATGAGGAAGTTGTTGGATAAACTTGGATCGCATGACCTCATGAAGAAAAGGATACTGAAATATCTTCTGCATCTACTGCAAAAGCATGCAAAGCTCATGGTGGTAGAACATGAGGAGAGGGTCTATTCTCCCGAAGAACAAGCTGTAACACAGAACTCTAGTCACGATTCTCTTCGAAGCCATCATGTGGAGTCAGACCAAAGCTTGAACTATGGTCAGTATATAACTCACACCAGTGAGTTGGGTGGAGTTGAACCCCCTGAGCAATTCAAGTGCCCCATATCCTCAAGGTTGATGTTTGATCCTGTTATCATTGAGTCAGGAGTAACATACGAAAGGATGTGGATAAAAAAATGGTTTGAAGAGGGTAATGACACATGCCCAAAAACCAGAAAGAAACTACTCCATACGGCTTTAACTCCAAACGTGGCCATGAAGGACTTTATATCAAAGTGGTGCAGAAGCAATGGAATCTCCATTCCGGATCCTAGCAGGCATGCAGAAGATATTGGCTCATGGGAAGCTTCAAGCACTTCCATTAATAGTATAGGAAGTTATTTCAATGACTTCAACTCGCCAGTGGATCTTACTAACATGTCAATTCGGTCACTTGATACTAGTTTTAATTCAGATGCCTCGCATGGTAAGACCACTCGTGGCTCTAAGTTGATCAAGAGCAGCGACAATTCTGAAAGACATCAAGTTCATACAGAGATACATGATACTGATTTGATGCTCTTGCCTCAACTCCATGATCTTCAATGGGATTCTCAATGCAAGGTCATTCAAGACCTGAAAGATCACTTGAAAAGCAATAGCCAAGCTTTTGTTTCTGTATCAGCAGAGAATTTGGTTGAACCACTCCTCAGATTTCTGAGCAATGCATATGATCTGCGTGATGTTCAAGCCTTGAGAGCCGGAACTCAGCTTCTGTTGGACTTTGTGAACAACTGCAGGTATGATTTCTTTTCCCCTTTCTTTATTTTTTTCTATATTGCTAATTATTTTGCTGTGCTTATTATATTCTCTAATGTCATTTTTCGGCTAAGTGTTGTCTAGATTAATTCATTTCTATCCTTCAAAACCGTGTTCATTTGTTGAAACATCTTTACTATCCTTCAATTCTTTTAATGGTAAATTCGTTTTGTCTTTCTTTAAAATTTCTAAAATATTAAAGATGGTGAAGAAAATACTAGTTGTATTTTTTTATTTTATAAGAAAATAAACATATCACAGTATTGTTTGTTTTATAGTTTTCTCGTTATCTTTTCTTAAAAGGCTTCTTCAAATATTAAGGAAAGAAGGTGCATATAAATAAACTTTTGTTTTGAGTCTTAAACTATTTGAAATTATTAAGTATCCTAAAACAAGCTCTCCAAATAACTAAAAAAAATGAAATTTTAACTTAAAGCTCAGTTACAATTTTATTTTTAAAAAATGTTTCACAAGGATTAAGAAAAAAAAAAGTATATATAAACGTTCCGGAATTATTGCATACACCGGATCATTAAAAGTAAATACCAATCCATGTGAATTATACCCTTTTCAAAATACTTTAATTATAAAATTCAAGTCTTAAAATCGTGACTCATCAATTACTTTTGTCTATCATTATTGTTAATAAGATCTAATATATATATATGATTAAATATTAAAAAAATAAATTTCGTAAGAAATTTTTAAAGAGATATAAATCACATTTAGCATTTTTTTTTTTTAGTTTTGTAATTTTCTTCCAGACTTAAAATTGTTTGATAGTTTATCAGTGCACTTGCCCTTTGATAAGAGAATGACAATTTTTTATATGTATATTATTTGATACAGAAATGGAAATACTGCTTTGAATGAAGAAGCGTTCATTATGTTGGCAAGTTTTCTTGATTCAGAAGCGAAAGAAGAAATTCTTGCCATACTGGAAGAACTGTCAGGATGTGGGTTTAGTAAATCTAAAATTGCAGCATCAAGTGCTCTCAACTCAATTTTAAACGTACTTGATTCCGAAAACAAAGGTTTCCAACAACGAGCTATTAGAATTATGTACAATTTGTCTTTCATTAGTGAAGTCTGTCGCAGCATGCTATCACTCGAGTGCATCCCAAAATTGCTGCCATTTTTCAGAGACAGAACCCTTTTGAGATACTGCATATATATATTGAAAAATCTTTGTGATACTGAAGAGGGTAGGAATAGTGTTGCTGAAACAAAGGGATGCATAACTTCTGTGGCTGAAATACTTAATTCAGGCAACAATGAAGAACAGGAACATGCATTGGCAGTTCTAGTCTCTCTATGCTCTCGTGTGGATTATGGTAAGTTAGTAATGAGTGAGCATGAGAATATCATAACTTCTCTTTTCTTGATCTCCCAGAATGGAAACGATAAAGGAAAGAAAAGTGCGTTGGAATTGATCCATCTTTTGAATGATGTCAACATTGATGACAATAAAGGTTGCCCTGAACCAAATATCAGCAACTCTTGTCGAGATTCCGAGGGTCACCCACCTGAAGAAAATAGACCATCAAAGAGATCCTCTTTTTTGAAGAAACTATCACCATTTTCAAAGTCCAGTTCACATGCATCAAAAACCAAAAGATGATAATCAATTCCTCGGCATTTCAACCTTGTGATCGTATTGTGGGGACAACAGATAATGTTCAGATGAGTCGCATACGTGGGTTTTTCCTTTTCTAGCACTTGCTGCATTGTTAGCGTTAAAGATTCATTCGCAAAGCATCTGCTACTTAATTTTGCACTGTAACAACAGGTAGTAAGATGATGTATAGTTGTGTTTATGATAATGATATATTCTTTTGACATTCCAATTTAGGGCTTGTGAATTGTTAAGATAGTAGACAGTTTTCTGATTTCTCTTTCCCTTTCTGTCAATATACTAGGGAGACCAAATACACACTTCTTGTTTATTCTTATTGTATCTGTGTATATATTAAACACTTCAGGACTTTGGATACTGCTGTAAAATAGATATTATTGCAATGAAGGTGTTTGCCAATATTTAACACTTTTTTGTTTAATTGCATGGACTTGGTGGTACCTTCCAACTCTTTACATTGTTTTATGTGACCAATTTTATATTAGTAATTTAATCTTGGCAAAATTTTAAGGTTGTTGTCTTGGGCTGTTCAAATCTTGAAAAGAGACTCTTCTTGACAACATTTGTCCACTACTTCTAAATCACGCTTAGTTAATTCCTCTAGTTCGCATTGACTTATGACCATTGATAAATTGGAAATCTGATCAAAGGGGACCTTGCTTGTAAGCGATCCTTGTTAGGATATAACGTGTGTGTATATATAGCACACTCCTTGGGTTTTAATTTCCAACCGCTACAGACACCCTCATTCCTTTAAATTAATTCAATTATAGCGTTTGATCCTATGCAGTTTTTTGTAAATCAAAATTCAAAATTAGTCTCTCAAAATAGAATCTTTTAATCTTATTTTTAAGGACTCGTTTTGAATTTTGACATGTAAAAGAAATTAAAGTCCTTTTGGCCTCTTATAATTTTGTACTAAAAGAAAACCATAGTAAGATTTCATAACGAAACATTAATTAATAATCAACCCTGCTTATTTGAGAAACAAAACTGGCTTCCCAGCATGGTCAAAGCATCCAGTCAGTCAACCAAATTGTACAAGTTATATTTTTCTGGTTTAGGTGGGACTATTCTCGCCAAGTATTATTGTTCATAAGCTTATTAAAAATGGCCTCCTAAGATTTATTTCTCAAACTATAAGCACAAAATACATAGATTAACCAAAAACCTATCCAGGATTCAATTAATTAGATATAACTACCAGGGACATACCGGTTGAAAAAGTAATATATATATATATATATATATATATATATATATATATATATTTATATATATATATATATATATATATATATATATATATATATAGCTCAGGCCAAACGCGTGTATATAAAGTCATCCGTATAACTAAAGATCATGAAGGAAAATAACAGTTCGGAAATACAAACAACTAAAACTCAATATTAGAAAAGAAAAAACAGATTTGTTTGTGGGAAATACAATGCGATTTTATATTATGGAAGTGAAGATTCACTAAGCTTACTTTTAGTTGCAGGGCTATGAAACAGCTATGAAACAGCATAAAGTTAAATTCCAGAATCAACTAACAACACAATGGAAAAATACTGAAGACTGCACAGCTAAGACCTCAGTTGCATGTCCCACCAAGTCTGAGGGAACTGTGCCTGGCATATTACATGTACGACACAAACCAGCAGACGATCCAGTGTCATTGGTCTCATTCACAGGCTAGTTTGGCATCAAAGCTGCTTCAGCAGATGATCCAGGGCCATTGTTTTCATTCACAGGCTGGTTTGGTATCAAAGCTGCTAAGGCATATGGCAAAGGCTTGGAAGGCAGAGAGCGGATAACGGTAATCCATGGTAAATATGTCTTTTCCAATCTTTCCAAACTGCAAGATTACTTTTTCTTGTTCTGCAGCAGAAACATTATGGGACGGATCAACAGCGGCCACAAGTTGAAAGTTTTTAACAGAAGCCACTGTGACACGACCCTTGAAGTTTAGGCACCAGCATTGCAGTTGCTCATGCCATCTAGGAGCCTTGTTTTTTAGTACCATGGGCTCAGCTGAACCTTGGCTAGGTGTTGGTAGCTTAGGGAGGTTTACATTATTTAAATCTGTACTTGGACCTTTTCCTTTTAGTACTGGTGAGGGAGAAAAAGGCTTGTCAATGATTTGAGGGAAAGATGTAGGTGTTGGAGCAGTGCCCCCTTCCTGAATAGCTGAGACAGGTATGGAGTTCATGGTGCAGTGCATTCTCCTTGGCCCTCTTGCACGGAGAACATTCAATTCATATGCAATGGTGCCAACAAGGTGGTTAAATGCTGAAACTCTAGGAGATACCTGCTTAGAATGAAATCTCCTACTAGACTGACTATCTTGTTGAATTGCAGCTCCTTCTGGTGGTTGACTGTCATAAATAGTGAACTTGGTACCCAAAAAATTAGACCTGTAAGAGTTTGTTGTCAAGTCAAAGATATGGTATGGAGCAAGATGAAAAATAAAAAAGAAGGCATGTTTCTATCAAACCAAAACTTGCCTGAGTTTTCCAACATATGTGTTGCTGGAGCGAGAAAAATCATCTGCAACCAAAGACACAACAAAGTCTGTGCCTGTTGCCCTTCTTAACTTTTTGGCAGCTAGTAGCAACTTATCAGTCTCGTTCTCCGCTGTACAATTAACATCAAAATAATACAACTTGTCAGATATCACTTCAAGAACAAAAGTTGGCTTTTGGTAAATCCAAATTATCCAATTTTCCTCTTATTCAAATGGCTCTAATATATTCTGGTTCACAGTATGTGTGGGTGAATTACCAAGCGATCCATTTGGGAAGAGTTCCAAAAATGATGTTGACCATTGTGCATAAATAAATGAGTTTTATAATACATGAATCAAGCATTTTTAGTGTAAGAAACTTGCAGTTGAATATCCAAAGTTGTTCACTCTGTATTTTGATAAGTAACTTAAAATGAGAAACATAGCATCCCTATTTTTATGGAAAAAAGAAATGGCACACATCAGCAATGAACAAAGTAACAAACTTACATGGCACCAGGCCAATGTACAATAGATATGTAGAAGTTTCTCGGTTCCTCCTGATAAAGCACTGTATTGGAGAGTCACGAGGGCCGGGCTATTCATACACATCAGAGAAAGATAAGAAACAGAGAAAAAGGAAAGATTAAGAACTGATTGGGCTACCCAAAGGATGAGGAATTTATCACCTGTTTCAACGAAATAGGAAATGTGATCCTTCCACATTGTTCAGGAGTCTTGGCAATTTCTTTCGTAACATCCCTCCACGATTTACAAACTGAAGCACAATGAACAACGACGGCACGTGCAGGCCAGCTAGTCTCACTCTCTTCCACCCTACTTATTATGTCCAGAAGCAACTCAGGGGGTAAATTCGCCCACTGCCCTTGCTGAATGGGTTCAAGCGAAGTTAGAGTGATTTCTGGAGCAACATGTGACTTTGTCCGACCATTCCAACGCCTGCTCTCCACACCTCGCCTTGACATGCTGCCAATCCCATCTCTCATCTCCTTTAGTTCTCTTACTATGCTTTTCAACGACATTTTCACACAGCATATCAATCTTCCTTCCACCACAAAAACTGCAACCACCCAAACAAAATCCAAATAAATCTCCACTCTACACAGTGAAAAAAATACTCCTATGTATCACAAAGTCGCCTCTTTCGGTTTTTCAGATGCCAACAACAATGGCTCTTAACACAGCATAACGCATTGAAACCATAGCTAATACAACTCCAGCTCAAAACATATTCACAAATCGTACCTCGCTGATCACAAGTCTTACCCTAATTCCTGACAAGTTTAATAAATAAAGTAACAAAACTAAGGAGCAAACTATTTTTTTCTTCACCCTCCCGAAAAGTATCATAAAAAAAACAAATCAAAGACTTCAAGCAGACCCCGTGTCCTCATGGATCTATAAATTATTATAACAAAGGGGAATGCAGAATGCCGAAGCATAAATTTCCTTTTTTTTTTTTTTTTTTTTTAAA
>Ga0209700_101354_pt1 | contig 50473 bp, 13 predicted proteins | sample SiratroredBW_FD_187528 | JGI IMG/M metagenome (GOLD analysis project Ga0209700, IMG submission 187528) | Root nodule microbial communities of legume samples collected from California, USA - Siratro red BW (SPAdes) (version 2) | ecosystem: Host-associated > Plants > Roots > Nodule | place: USA...
TATATATAATACTGGAGTATGAAAAAATTATTGTGAATTGATGTCAATCTTAAAATTGACAAGTTTGTCAACATAGTGATTACTTTCACTTTCACGATAAATGTGAACATAGTGATTACTTTCACGATAGATGTGAGAATTTCATAATACTATAACTTTTACTCATCTTCTTTTTCCTTTTAAGAACCCAATAAGCAACACCAAAAGAAAAAATTAAACTTACCAATTAAAGTAAAGTCATATTCTAACCATAAACATCTATAATCATGACTCATAGAAATCTCTATTACCAATATAGCAATCATAAGTTTCGCATAAAAATTTGTTAACATTAAGGTAAAAAGAAAAATTATTTATATAGTAAATTATCTTCATAAGCAACATGATCATAATCATCTATAATAACTTCAGCAATGTTGATTTTAGTCCAATTAATGTCAGACATTTTTCAAATGATTTGGAAAGACTTAGTTTCTTTTGAGAAGTCTTGTCTAGATATAAAAAAAAAAACTTCAAAATAACAAAAATCAATAATATTATTTTTCATACTCTCCTTAAAATAAAAAACAAAAAAAAAACTTACATCTTCATATATCATTGAATTATATATCTAACCAAATCCAAATTTAAATCCAAATTTAAACTCCGTTAGAAACTGATATAATTTTTTATCTTCTATACTATCAAAAAACATAAGTACCAATTACTAGACAGATTTCTTTTTTTTTTTTAATAACTCCCTTATTTCTTATTATACTTAGCAAAACATATAACTTCTTAACATCATTCAATTTTAATTTTATCTCTTTTATATTAAACAATATTAACTCTTTTTCTCTCTAAATAATAAAATATTATATTTTCTTTTTTTTTACGCATCCACACAAAGCATCAACACCAATAACCACACGGAACACATATTTTTTAAATGTTTTGATATAATCAAGATTATATCTTTTTTCTTTAAATTTTGAAACAATATAAATAAAAAATACAAAGTTATATATAATATTATATTTGACATAATTACTTGATGTTAATTTATGAAACCTGTATCATTTTTTTTTCTCTCACGGTTAAGAGGAATCATAATTTACTTTTCAATGTTTTAAATTGTATTGTAATTAAGATCTAGTTGCTTAATATCGTGAAAGTTTATATAAAAATGTATTTGATGCAATTATAGTGGTAATCACAAACACTCTACCCATTTTGATGTTATGTTTAAATTCAAGCGTGTAAACATAAATTTGGATAAAAAATGTTATGAACCAAAGTTTGATAAAAATAATGAGTTTATTAATATAATAATAATAATAATAATAATAATAATAATAATAATTTATGTTTGAATATTTTTCGTTTAAGAGTGCGTTGATAGATGGAATTTGTTTAAATATAACTAACAAAAATACTTTTATTTGATATTGCTGTTGAATAAGCATATTCTCAATAGAAAATGAACTTTGAAAAGCAATTAATGTTATGTTTGATGTAGTCTTTCCAGTCTTCAAACTTGCAATAGCAACCTCAGAAAGGTGATATGATTGATTTCTTTAAATGTATATTGGCATAGGGATGACCTGATTTGAACATTTGACATAATTAAATTAAGTTTGAATTGAAAGTTAGCATCGATATTTTTTCTATAACACTTAACAAAATAAAATATATTCGAACTTAAGTCTGACAATTTTAATCTAAACATACAAATTTTAAGTAAAAGAATTACTTTAGTGAAGGAAAAAGTGAATGAACCACCAAACATAACGACAAACTAAATTTAGTGAAGGAAAAAGTGTGTTGGAACTACCCAAATGGGCATCCAAACATAGAACCGTTTTCTAAAAGCTTGTTCATTGTAATCAAAGTACAAGGAAGATAAGGATTGGTTATTTCCTTTTTTACAATAAATAATTTATCTATTTTTGAATAAATTCTTAATTTTTAATTAAAATATAAATTTTTCTTATAAAAATGCTTAAAATACTGAATACAATTGTTTTTCCGTAATTTTAATTGAAACCAAAAAATAAATTATAAAAGACCGTTTTCTGGTTAACGAAGAGGAGAGGTCACAGTTGTAGGGTGGTTCTGGTTTGCCTCACGTCCCGAGACGAAGGCGTTTGTGTTTGGCGAAGAGAAGAGAGCAACAAAGTGGTTGCTGTCAGATGAGCGTGCATACACACTGCATGCAAACACTGACACAGCGGACACTGAAAACACGGAGAGAGAGAGAGAGAGTGGTGTGAGGGGCCATCATTTTAACAGAACCTGCTTTTACTTTATTTACTTGCTTCCTAGCCAGAACTGAACTACAAATAAAGAAGCTCATTATTATTATTCACTTTAAAAGCCTCACTTTAAAGTCACAAATGAATTATTATTTCTTTCCAAACTTTATTTTTATTTTCTATGAAAGATGGACAACTTGGACTGTTGCATATTTCGTGAATGCTTTTGTTTTGTAGCTTAAGAGACTACGAGAAGAGAATGGGAAAGGAGAGAAGGTGGTGGTGGTGGGGGCAAGGGCGTTGATCCAAAAGTTTTGATCAAAGAGAGAGAGAGAGAAAGAGGGAGCACTGTGATGATGGTTGGCTTTTTGTGTTTGTGGAGCTGCGGTGGCTGCCAAAGATGACGAAGGAGTTATCTTTTAGAAGGGTGGTCTTTTGGGTTTGGTTGGGTAGTTTGTGTGATATGTGGGGTTGTTCTTTCAGGAAATAGTGTCACTCATGCACTGAACTTTGTGTTTCTTGTCGTGGCCACCCCATGTTAGATTCTTCTTACTTGGCAGAGCCAGACATACATGCCTTCTGATTTCAGATCTCTTTGATTAGCTCTGACTCTTTGCCTCCACCACTTTCCTTTCTCGTTATCTGCTTCTACTTGTTTTACCCTACTTGTCACGCAATCCACTTTGGTTTCTCGAATATTTATTGCGGGAAAGAGAAGAAGAAGAACAATTCAGGGTCTGGTACGTAGACTGTGTTTCTGTTGAGATTTATTCCTGTCCCTTCATATTCTTCCCTATCCATTCTCTTTGTTCATTACAGTTTGCTACATTCTATAAAAGGGTCTCAAGGTTTAAATATAAAAGATAAAAACTTTTGCCAATTTCTGTCCTGGGTCTGCTTGATTTTGTTTTGCTGATTGTATGTTATTTTTTGGTGTATTGTATGTATTAAGATCAACATGAAAATCTGTTGCGGATTGTCTTTTTTTTGTTTATTGAAATCAATTGATCTTTATGAAGCTTGATTTCTAATGTCTATGCAGCTTTTTCTAGATTTAGATTCTCAGAAAAATGTTGGTGTCCACCTATATGTAGTCTTTGAATAAATGGTTTTTTTTTCCTAGGCCAAGTTTACATGTGCAATGATCATTGAAGCAGGAAACACTGTTTATTCTTAGAAATTGGTGCCAATGTTCTACTGCTTCTGCGGTTCTTCTCTTGATTCATACATGTTGTGTGTTGTGGCAGGTGCTGAGCTTTAAAGGAGGGACAAAGCTGAAAAGTGGCTTGCAAAGGAAAAGGTGTAGCTCTTGGTGTCAAAAATAAGTTATTGGAACCAACAAAGAGAGAAGAAAATGAACCAAATATCTAGAATCAAAAACATAATTTTATCATGGTTGGGGCGGTGGTGTCAGTTTTGAGCAAGTGGGGTTGTCTCTGATTTTGTCTTTGAGGAATTGTTTTTATGTTTGAGATAGTCTGTTTCTGTTAGCAATGTCTCCTAACATGGCCATTCTTTTCTGAGGTACTTGGACTGTTACCATTGCAGTAAGTAACCTTATCTTTGACACTTCCCAAGTCAAGTGAGCGAAAGAAAAACATTTAAAAACTCTCTTGGCACGCTTACCTCGTTTTGTGAAAAAGATTCGGTCTTAATAGGAAATATACCATATTTCTATTTGATCCTCCTTTCCTCACTCTGGATTCTAACAAGTTATCTCATTCATTCTTTTTCAAATCTAAACTGTGGGTTGGTGGTTTGTCTTTCAGAGGTAGAGCAACGTAGGGGAAAAAAGGAGCAACATAGTTATTTCCTTTGGGTAAGATGAAGTTTATGAAACTTGGATCTAAACCAGATTCTTTTCAGAATGATGGCGATAATATCAGGTACGAAATCAATCTCATCTCTCTACTTAGAACATCGCTTCACATGTGATGTGTATGCAAGTTACTTTATTTACTTTTCTCCCCTCTTTGTTTATCTCTTGCTTGGGGGTATGTGTTTTGGGCTTCTTGTGCTCGATTCTTTCTAACTAATTTCCTTCTAAATCCCAGTATTGGTTTCTTTTCGGTTTGGTTCCTGATGATAATTCATTATTATTGTGTTTTCCCTCCTCTACTTTACTCTGTGCAAATCAATCTTTATTATAGGCATCAAATCAGTTGTAGTTTCATGATTTTTGTCTTGCTGGACTTCTCTTCGATTTTTATGAACATTAAAAAACAATCAGCTTTGGACTTTTTCCGTAAGAAAATATTTAATCTTCGCTGGGTGTTATTGCTTAAAATTAGAGGATATCATTTTCTCTCATGAAGATGCTGACTCCAGATTTAGACTGGATTTGATCTATGCTTCGCTGTTCATGCATATATCATTCATTATATGAGATTGTGATAGATTTGCTTAATTGAATTGAAAAAGGATTTGGTTTAAATCCTCTATTCTTTTATCTTTTTTATTTGTTTTTATATATCTCCATAGCCTTTCTAATTTTCAAGGGAATAAAAATGTTCTTATCTGACAAGACAGATTCCTATTTTCGGTCAATAGTGTCGAACTAGTATGCAGTTCTGGTCAGATGCCGTGTGTTTGGACATTGAATAAAAAAATATAATATTAAAAATGTATACTTCATTTACCAATGAATTGAGTTTTATATAATAATATTAATTTAAGTGTTACATAATTTTGTGTTGCACATATTTGAGGTTTTGTAAATCTTATCACATTTTTTATAATCATTTCATGACAAATTGAATTCTTTTAATTTTTCCAGTGACGTTTTGTTGGATATAGTATTCGACGTATGTCCCTTTGTCATTTAATTGATATGATGTAGTCTGTATATACTCTATAGTATTCACTCACTTTTCGAATGATATTTATTTACGGGTTCAATTCATTTTGCAAAAATTGTTTGATATTTGAGGATACGCCAATCCTCTTACATTTTCGTATAATCAATTATTTTTAAATTGAATTCTTTTTGTTCTTTCCAGTATAGTGAATTGGATGTGATATTAGTCATTGCTTCCCTTGTCTTTTAAATGCTATACTCTATAGTCTTCTACTTAACTTTTCTCGTTTTATCAATTGACAGCATAAAGGCATGCATGTTATTAGTTCAGTAATAAGAACAAAAAAGACACATAACGATCTTTCCATGGTGCATACTTGAGAATCTTAAATAGCATAAACTGCATTGCATCTTTTTGTTCTGTGGCATGTTCAATAAATTTTCTTACAATATTTTTTCTTTATATTCTTTGTTTCTTGTCTTTGATTTGTTAATTTCATTTAAAACTAATATGTTCCAGCATATTTTTGTCAGGTATGTGGCAACTGATTTGGCAACAGACATAGTAGTTAATGTTGGAAATGTAAAATTTTATCTCCATAAGGTAAGATTCAATCTGAAGTTGAGTTGATATGGTAAATCTTAAATATAGGTCACATGCATATGAACTGCTAATTTTCATGTGAATTAGGCATCTCTTGATCCCTTTATTAGAAGGGAAAGTCTGTAATTGATTCCAGCCATTATAAAGTTCTGATTATGGACCCGAAGGATAACCTTCATATGTCCCCTACGTCAATACTCATTGAAAGGGGGAATGTGTGGTTAAACGATGTTCTAAATTAGTGTAATCTGTTCTTTGCTCATTAACACCATGAAAATTTTGATTAATGTACTATGAAGACGATTTCAAGTGGGGTCTGAGTATGTAATTCAGACTTGGATTGCGATTAGCAGTCTGTCAAAAACTGTTAATTGGACTATTTCCTTAAAATAATCTCATCCAACCTGCAATTCTGGTTGTGGACATTGTAATAATCCTCTCTACTTTTGACAATGACCTTAAGCTTCTCTGTCTTTGCAGTTTCCTCTTTTGTCGAAAAGTGCACGCATCCAAAAGGTGGTTACAAACACTAATGAGGAAAACAACGATGAAGTCCATATCCAAGACATCCCTGGAGGACCTGCTGCTTTTGAAATATGTGCCAAGTTCTGTTATGGTATGACAGTCACTCTTAATGCATACAATGTCGTTGCAGCTCGCTGTGCAGCAGAATATCTTGAGATGCATGAAACTGTTGAGAAAGGAAATCTTATCTATAAGATTGAAGTCTTCCTCAACTCGAGCATTTTCAGGAGTTGGAAGGACTCGATTATTGTTCTTCAAACTACCAAATCCCTTCTTCCATGGTCTGAGGAACTTAAAGTAGTGAGCCATGCCATTGACTCTGTAGCTACCAAGGCTTCAATTGATACATCAAAGGTGGAGTGGTCATATACCTATAACAGGAAAAAGTTACCATCTGAAAATAGTAATGATCCTCACTTCAATAATGTGAGGAAACAACAATTGGTTCCAAAGGACTGGTGGGTGGAGGACCTATGTGAGCTCCAACTTGATCTCTATGAACGGATTATTACAACAATTATAACCAAAGGCAATGTTTCTGGTGCTGTAATTGGAGAATCTCTGAATGCTTATGCCTCAAGAAGGATTCCTGGCTTCAACAAGGGTGTGATCCATGGCGGAGATACTGTAAAGAATAGATTATTATTGGAGACCATAATTCGATTATTACCCGTGGATGTGGGCAGTGTCTCTTTCAGTTTCTTGGTGAAGTTATTAAGGGTTGCTATTGTGCTGGAATGTGAAGAGTTGGAGAGATCTGAACTGATTAGAAGAATAGGTATGTGCCTTGAGGAGGCTAAGGTGTCTGATTTATTAATTCGGGCCCCAGTTGGTGACACAACTTTTGATGTTGATATTGTGCAAAGGCTAGTAGAAGAGTTTGTAGCATGTGATCAACATGTTCAGTTGGATTCTCTGTTGGAAGATGAATTTCAGGAGATCAGAAGCCCCGGGATTGTTTCTGACACTTCAAAGGCTAAGGTGGCAAAACTGGTAGATGGCTACCTTGCTGAGATTGCACGTGATCCCAATTTACCTCTTTCAAATTTTGTTAATCTTGCCGAACTAGTATCAAGCTTTCCTAGAACATCTCATGATGGCCTTTATCGTGCCATTGACATGTATTTAAAGGTAAATCCCTTGTACCTTACGTTAGCCTGTAATCATAAATCTGGCCAAGTATCTTTTGCTAGGTTTTTCTTTCCGTTTTCACAAACTCAATTAGTCTTTACTACATCTGGCCAAGTAATGACATGTTAACTAACACTATCTGTTAGATACTCATCTCTAAATTTTGATGGCCATTTAGTCTAATGATTTTTCTTGTAGTTCTTATAATATTATTTCAACTTAAAGCCTGGAAATTGGCTAGCCTCGTTGATTATATGAAAACATATGGACAGGGCTGATTGAATGTACTATGTCATGCAGGAGCATCCTGAAATTAGTAAGAGTGAAAGGAAAAGAATATGTAGGTTGATGAACTGCAGGAAGTTGTCTGCAGAAGCTTGCATGCATGCTGTGCAGAACGAGCGGCTTCCTATGCGTGTTGTTGTGCAGGTTCTCTTCTTTGAGCAGCTGAGAGCTACAACATCTTCAGGAGGCAACAGCACACCAGATCATTCCTCCTCTATGAGGGCCTGTCTTCCTGGTGGATCTCATGGGAGCTCAAGGTCTACTATAACAAACACAGAAGAGGAATGGGATGCTGTGGGAACAATTGAAGACATAAAATCTCTGAAAGGGGAACTTGATGCACTAAAATTATCAGGTGGAATCAATGGGGCCAGCGCTGGAAACAACAATAATTGTGGTAAAGGCAATGCTGAGAATGTTGCTGCTAGTAAACTGAAGGGTCTCATGTCAAAGAAGTTAATGTCAAAGATTTGGTCCAGCAAAGAAAGAAGTGGTGAGCTAACTAGCTCTGATACATCAGAGAGTCCTGCTTCCACTGTTGTAGAGGAAACAAAATCTACCCCATCTAGAAGCAGGAGGCATTCAGTATCTTAGCCAATGTTCTGCATACTTTAGAGCTCCATTTAGTTATTGTATAATCATCTCACTCAAGTAGCATCAGGAGTTAGAGGATACTGACATCTTCCACCTGATACTTCAGTCAGGTCAATGTAACTGTGAGCAAATGTTGGCAAGTGGCAAAAAAATGAAGCACCAAAACTACTTGGTAATTGGGGTTTGTATCATGCCTCTTGGGATGCAACTTCTATTCAGCCATTACTAATATTAGGTTAGGTGTGAGCTCTAGAAGTGAGTGACCCAGTTTTGATTATTGGAGACTGGTTTGTGACGCGCTAAATTTGTAATCTTAGTTTTAAAGGGAAGAGAGGGACATCTAGAACCAATCAGTAAGGAAGGCGCAGAGAGTTTGAAAGCTTGTGTTGTGATAATTACTTAGTTGTGATCCGTGATTAATGTTCATTTGAGCACTGATATGGACTGTGAAACTTGTTGGACTTGATATTCACCATTATTGAAACACATAGGAGACACTTGGTGTGGTAAATTTGAATTTTCCCTACATCTTAGATACGATACCTTAAGAGATTGAGAGATCTGAGAATTCAAATTTATTTTGGTGTTACAACTGAAATCATTTATGTTGGATGTACGACACTTGTGCTTGGTACCAAATCCGGGTTCAACCACAGTTTGTAACGAGTCAAATTTAAGTCAATATAATATATATATACTCATTCTTTTCTTAAACAATTGTATACTCATTTAAACGACCAAATTCGTGTCTAAATAAGTCATTGGAAATTTTTATTTGCATCCCCTTCATGTTTCTCTTTTAACACTCCAATTTTCTTAATATTCCATTTCCTCTCTCCTCCTCATTTTCACTTCTCTGCTTTTTTACATATATACTAAGGCTGTGGTTGAGGGAGTGAATTTGAAGAAATTTGAGTGGATTTTGTATGAATGATAAAGTTGTTTGGATTAATGGATAGATGGTAGGATTTAAAGAGATTTGAAAAAAATATTTATGAAAGTTTGAGAATGATTTGATAAATATTATAGATTTTTTTTATTTTTTTAATTGATATATTTGTAAAATTACTAATTAACCTAACTATATGGACATAGTATCTTGCAAGGGGTATTTCTATAATTTTTACTTATATCTTTGCAAATTTCTTGGAATGAAGGAGAATCCTATCCTCCAAATCTTCTTTAATCCATCATTGTAAATCAGTTCAACCAAATACACTTAATTCACATACATTCATCTTCATGAACAATGAAACTATCAAACATAATATAAAAGTGACTTCTGTACTAAAGAATATTATAATGCATTATAAATATTATTCTGCTTAATATAACTTTTACATTTTATAAAAAATAGTTTTCTTACTATATTGAAACATAACAGCGGTATGAAAAATAATTCTAATTAAAATAGAAGTACAGGGAGACAAAAAAGAAAGGTGTGCATAATAATTCTGTTTAAAATTTAGTGGGTTACGAATGTACCAAGGATTCATTTAATAAAAAGGAAAGAAACAGGCGAAAAACAGAAAAAGTGAAAATAAGGAAGGTAAATTAAGATACTAAAAAATAAATGATATAAAATGTTTAGTTTCAAAACAAATAAAACATCATTTTTTTATTTTTCCTCACATTTATCCTTTATCAATACACTTACATGTTTTATTTTTGAATTTTTCAGCAATAATATCTTTTTTAAGAAAAAAAAAATTCAAAAACAAAGCCTTTCATAGAACCTAACCCTTTTTGAGACCAAGGTTAGAATTCGACTACTGTGGAGCTAAGTTTTATCCTTTTCCAAGGTCAAATTCTAATTGGTTTTTTCTTTAAGTTTTTTCTATTTTTTTAAAAGTATATTAATATAAAATTAATATTCAAAATATTAAAGTTTATTTAGATATGGTAATAATATATTTATAAGTGCATTTAAAGTAATTAGTTTCTAAAAATATAATGATTTATAATTTAAAAGTGTAGCATTGTTATTTTATAAGTAAATTAGTAGGTTAAAATTTCATGGTCCTCTATTTTTAAATTTAATAATGTTAAGTTTTAAATTTAATTTATAGGAATAGGATACGACTAATTGTTACGTAGAATGAAAATTAAAATATTTTGGTGATTATTTTAATAAATTGTATTTATATATTTTTGAAATAATTTTTTATTTATGCTTTATTAAAGTAGTTTATTAAAATGACTTCATTTTTGTTAAGTAGAATTTAATTTTGTTTTGTTAACATGGTTTGATGTTGTAATATTCATGTCACTCTGTCTAACGTATTTATAATGTTTATTCATAAGACTGCAAGTAGTTCTTAAATTAAAAAAGGAAAAAAGAAATAGAATTTCATGAAAATTTTATCATGTTCGTCACTTGGCCTCTATATTTGTGTATGCTGTTAATTTTGTTCCACCATAATTATTTTATGTCCTACTCATATTACTAAATTTAATAATATCATTTATGCTTGTAAATAGGAAACAATATTTAAAAAATAAAAAGTAAATTTTATTTGTATAAAATAATAATATATTAATAAATATATTATATTTAAAAATAAATTATTAATATATATATATATATATATTAAGTATTAACATTTAAAAAGATAACGATATCTATAAATATATATTATATTTAATTTCAAATTTAATTTTAAAATAGTTATTATATATATATAATCTAAATATTCATTATTCTCTTACTAAAATTTTAATTATTGAGTTGGATGCGTTTAATTCACTCAGATTTAAAAAAAAAAATGGAATTGCGAAAGAGTTTTCATATTTGTCTAACATTATTAAACTATTTTGCTACTGTGTGGTGTTTTTAAAAAGTGGCATCAACCAATATACAAGCACTGGAAATTTTATATCTACCACTATACTTTAATTGTTACATACACTCTCGAACAAATCTTAATACATGCAAAATTGATCGAAAACATTAAATTTTTCATTAGTTCTTCAAAGAATTTATTTACTGTGTGGTATTTACACAACGACCTATCATAACCTATAAAAGAATTTGTAGTTGTTGGGTCTTTTAACTAAAACCTTTTATTCCAACAACAACAAAGATAACATCCTCTCTCTAAATATAAATGAAGAGGATTACTACAACATCAATTGACATAACATAATTATTAATAATAAGAATCACAACAAGAAAAAATCTCAACCGTGGATAATGGAAAGATCATCAAGTGTGGTATACACAAGTAGTAACAAACATGAATTTATATTGTCATTCACATTATAATTAAGATAAAAAAACTAATCATATATAATCCTAATAGCATTAGTGTGTATAGAGAAGTGTGTGAATAATAGTTTCGAAAAAAAAATAGGAAGACAAATACAATTTGCAGTTATTTCCTACAATAACCTATTTAGGTTGATTAGAAATTTAATATTAAAATCTTATCGGATCGAGCTATAATTTTTACTGGAGATTCCTCACTCATATTTCAATCTGGATGGTAGGATTTATTTACTAGAGATATGTAGAAGTGTCGGGAACTTTGTAAAATCCAACGATAAAATTCTCTCTAATTGCTATGAAATTTTTACTAAGCTCCTATCATTCATAATACTTTTTAGATGATCGAATTTGAAATTAGAGTTTTAGTTTATTTTTAGAAAATTCATGAGCAGTAGCGACCTTTCTAGTGACGAGATTTTTGAACTTTTTCTTATTAAATTTCAATTTTTTGATATTTTGAATCATTGTTAATTACCATTTGAGATTAAAAAAAATTATATTGATATGCTCTTTGATTTGTTTTTATAAGATTCATTTGTGTTGGTATTATTAAAATATTTACTGATTCATTGATTTTTTATCTCTATTAACTTTTTTATATTAATTATTAGTGTTGATTTATTTTTCTATTTTTGATTGTATTAGTTTTTTTAAATTAATTAATTAATTACGTTTAAGATTTTATTTATATTATTCTGATAAAAATTAATCTTATTAATTTTGCTGCCTCCTCGTCAATTAAAAAGACTCAATTAAGTCTCTTCTACTGTGTAATGAGAAACTTAAGGTAGTGAGGCATGCCATTGACTCCATAGCTACCAAGGCTTCCCTTGATACATCAAAGGTGGAGTGGTCATACACGAAAGAGCTATCACCTCAAAATAATAATTTCCATCCTGTTTCTCCTAAAATCCATCATTTTGTCTCCCTTAAATTCATTCCTCCATCTAACAAAACATTAATTTTGATGTGTTGGGTATGAGTTGAATCGAACGAAGGCAAAAAAAAATCAAATCAAACTAAACTCCACCTGTTTCATGAACTCCAACAGTAAAAGTCTCCAAGAAAAATACTAGAGCATAACTTGACTAAAGTACTCCACTGAGGTGACATGCATAGGAATAAGAATCTTGAGAAGACTAGACCAAAAAAGAGAGAGATACCTTGGGAACAATCATGGGCCTGCAATGATTTACAGTAAGGTTTGCTACTTTGTGTAGTGGATAAGGCTACACCTATTTGAGGGCTATTAAGTTATGCTTTTTTATCTTTCTTCCCAAGCCCAAATCATTTCATTGTCCTAACTTTCTTTCTCCCACCGCTCTTCATAAAATAATAATTATCAAGATGGCTCTAATTAACCTCAAGACGTGCCACTTTTCTAAATTCTGTGTTTTCATACTGGAAAGTCTAATGCTATTGACTTGCACCTATTATTGTTAATGGTAGATAGAAATATCCAAGTAATCTCATAGCAGTTTAATAGTAATTCATGATTGGGACAAATAAACAATGTAGTCAATGTTTTAAAGGATTTTTCCTCAATTCTTCCCCGTTGATTCCTTTGTCAAACAATAATCATTTGCATCCCCGTTCACAACAAGGATAATTTTAACTAGAATGTGATTGTCACACACTAACTTTCCAACAGCCATGGTCACATTAGTCTAATCCTACCTTAATGTAGCTAGAGAAAAAACAGATGTTTTTGTCCTCCAAAAGCATGTTAACTCATATATCATCCCACTTATTAACTGTGTACATGAAAAGGAACTGGGAAAAAACAAATTAAATGCCACCCAAATTTGACTTTAACTCACCATTTGTCCTTTTACTTAAAACAAACCAGTCCATTGAACTTTTGATTGGGGAAAATGAAGAAAAACACTCGCGGCAACCACTCAGCAATTAACCCATTCAATATCTTTTCTATCTCTCTTTTCTAATGCGAATCATAGATCCTTAATTATTAATCTAAGATCACTCCTTAATCAATAATTTAAGACTCCCTTGGGTCACGTTGGAACGAATCTTTGTGAAGTATAAAGATCATCAACAAAGATTTTTTTTTTCTCACCTAATACACTTTTTTCCATATGTATATCCTAGAATTAAATTTAATAATATTGGCACTATTTTATATTTCCTTTATCCTACCATAAAAAGAGACCTATTTATTTTTATCTTGATTTTAATTATAAAAACGTCAGTATTTTCATTTTATTTTCCGTTTAATTAAAATCTCTGTTTACTAATTCTATGCTAACCTTCAAAACTTCTAAAAATAATTAAAGTGGCATTTTTACAATTAAAAATATTTCAAACCTGTATGGACGAACTTACTGGCAATCACTTTCCTCCTTCGTAGAGCTTTCTTTTGTCGATTATCGTTGCAATATGTATCTTATCTTGTCAAACTTAATTAAAAATTATATAAACCAAGCAATCAAGACTAAACAAGTTCGAACTTTGCCTGACATTTCCACCCATAATCCCAATTAGAGAATGCTGTACATGTTGGCGATTAATTATTGGATAAAGAATAGAAACATTTTGTTGTCGTTCCATGCTGCAAAAATAAGGACCATTTATTGATTAGTGTGATAATAATCAATAAAAAAGAGAATGTGATGAATGGCTAAATCTCACTGGAAAGAAAATGTTGCTACAGAGGCTCTCCATTCGAAAAACACTGGCGCTAATGCAAAGATAAGTCAGCCAACCCATCACGTACTAGTCACTTTTCCTTTGCAAGAAGTGGAGAAATTTCGGTCACTTATGCATTTTCTTTGAAACCGGATTAGTAGAGGAATACATATGAAAGCTGCTAAAATTTCCAGCAACTTTGAACCTAGCACTACAAAATTTTAGATATGCCATGGGATCCAGATATTTTTATAGTGTCGGTGTAAAGATTTGCAAGTATACCCAGATTACAAAACTATGAAATTTAAATTCTCTGATCAAGAATTTAAGAATTCAAGATATATAATTGTTGTAGCAAAGAGACATGGTTATCATTTTTGTTAGAGCATAATTGTTGTAGCAAAGACATATGGTTATCGTGTTTCTTATAGCATTAAATATATGGTTATCATGTTTCTTATAGCATTAAATGTGTATTTTTTTTTCTTAAGTCTTATTAGTTAAGTATTTTATTGAAATTTATAATTATTTTTACATCCTTATTTTTTATTCTATATTATCATTTATTTTTTGATTAGTTATTATTTTAACCCTAGTTATATTATGATTTATTATATTATTTAGTTTCTTTATTCAATATTATATGTTTATTCTAATTTGATTGTGATAAAATTCTTTTATATTTATATTTATGTAAGATAGATATTTATTAACTTACTTATTAATAACTAAATTTTAATTTCTTTTTAATTAATCTTGAGTGATATAGTAGGTTAGAATCCTACTTATCACCTCTCTCAAGTCTAAGCAAGATTTATTTAAGGTAGGTCGAAATCCTACCTATCACTACACAGCTCCTAAGACTAAGAGTATGCTTGGATTAGAGAGTGTATTCGAGGGAGTACATTTTAGTTAATTTAAGATGAAAGTGTGTGAAAAATTGTGTTGTTTGGATTAAGAAAAAGATAATGAGAAAAGAAGAAAAAATTTATAAAATTTTATGAATGATGTGACAAGTATAATTGATAAAATATTTTTTTAATAAATGAAATTATAGTTAAAATTAACTGAAGATCAATATAATTAATTTATTGAATAAAATTGATAAATTATTATTATTTTAAATAAAAAGAAATTATAAAAGTATCAATTATTTTAAAATTTAAATAAAAAATAAAAAATTAAACTATTATAATAATAGTATTTTATTATTATTTTGCTTTTTTATCATTTTATATTTTTATTATTATAATTATTATTTATAATTTTTAATAGTGATATTATTGATAATTTTTTTATAATTATCTTATCTTTATTATTATTTTATAATTTATCATTTTTTATTTTTATTAATATTTATTAAATTTATTATTATTTTAATTCTTATTCCTATTATTCTATTTATAATTAATTATATTTATTTTATTATAATATATATATTAATAAATTAATTATATTAAAAATATAATAAATTTATGTTTGTTTGTAAATCTTTGCAAACCATCAAAGAAATGTTGTTCACACATCTTGTTCTTGGATTTCATTTTTAATTGATATTTTATGTATCGAAAATTCAACTTTCTTCTTCTTTTGTTGATGTGACTCTTTCTTCCCCGTAACCTGTAAGCGAAAATTTGCTTAAGTAAGTCAAAATATTATTTGTCCTCTTTCAACATAAATATTATAAATAATTTCATGTACTGTAAGATAATATATTTAAAAGCTTGTTACATCTTTTCATGTTTAAGATATGAAAATACAACCTTCATAGTCTGCTTTTTACTTTACAAATTATACAATTTGTGCACTAAACAAGAATGCATTTAAGATTTTGTAACGTCTTTTCATATGTAAGAGATTATCAAATCCCCAATATAAAGATCCTTAGAGTCACCCTCCACTCTCTTTTTGTGTGTTTCGGTGATTCAACCCTTGAGATAAAGATCCCTAAAACAATCATTTGTCATATTCTCATGTGATGGAGATTTAATCCCTAAGATAACACATTCCTAGAGATATCCTTCGTCCTTTCCTCATGTTGGAGATTTGATAATCCCTAAGATAAAGATCTCTAAAGCGATAATTTGTCATTTCCTTGATTTTTTCAATAATGTAGATATGCAAAAAGTTCTATAAAATTTATTATTCCATTAGAGGGATGTTATTTAAAAGAGCTAGACAAAACAATAACTTAAAAGTTAAACAAAAGATAATAATTTAACTGTATTGAAATTGTAAATTTGTTGCATTCCAAGTCTTAGGAATAACTCCCCATCCAACTTCTCCAAGTGTTGTGCTCCTTCCAATTACCTTTCTAATTTTATATGGACCAATCCATTTTGAGGAGAGCTTGTTCTAAAAAATCCTTCACCCTTAGCAACTTAGCAATTGTACTATGTATTCCTTACATCTCTTGTTATAACTTAAGTGACACAAGATTAATTTTTACATGCTTCATGGTAGACATCAAATGTTCTAATTAAGAGATATTTTCAGAGGATATGGATACAATGCTTCTAGAAAAAAACTAGTGTCAATTATGTGATTTTGTGTTTATGAAAGAATCAAATTGTCATCAATTATATTTATTTTGTTTTTATAACAAGATCATATTGTAATATTTTTATTTATTTATTTTCTTTAGCTATACATATGATAGGTATATTACTTGTATATATTCAACCATTTATTTTTGCTCTCTATAGAAAAAATAGATAGAATATTCTCATTCTTATATATTTGTTCATCTCTTCATTTTATAATGATATTTATTTCATAATGGATATAATGACTCTTTTTGCAAATAAAAGAACAATCCGTGAGTTTTCTCTAAGATGCAAATAAAACAAAGACTAATCCAAGGACAATAAAAAACAAAACAAAATAGATAAGATAAAGTAAGAAGAGATTAAAGAGAAAGAAAGAAGAACATAGCTTAATCAACTTGCTTTGATACCATATTAAGTTTACATAGCATAGAGAAAGGAAGATATAGAGCAGAAAAATAGATGAGGGATGTTTGAAGGAAGAAGAAGATAGATAATATATTCTATTATTTTGCATGTGGCATGAAAAGCACCCATGCCAATACATATACACAAGTAAACAAGAAAATTGGCCAAAACATAAATGAGTCCGAAAAAAAACGAAAGAACAAAAAAAATAAAGAGCTTAATAACCTCCCTCAAGCTAGAAGATAAAAACTCATCATTCGAAGCTTGGAGACAATGACGTTGAACATGGTTTGATCAAGACTTTAGGGGAAACTATCTACAAGCTGCATGGAGTTCTTGATAAGAAGAAGATGAAATAATTCATGTTAGAAGTTTCTCTCTAACCACATGACATTCTGTCTCAATATATTTCGTACATTTGTGGAAGATAGGATTCATGGTAATGTGACATCTTGCTTGATTATCATATTATAGATTGGCAGATTGTTGAAAGTTGGTCTTGAGATCCAGAGGAAGCTTAGCCTTTGCAACTCACGTGAAGTGGTAGCTAAAGCTTGATACTGGGTTTTAGAGGAAGAGTGGAAAAAAGTGCTATGTTGTTTTGTTATGCAAGATATCAAAATAAAATATGAGATATACATGGTATCCAGTACTACATCTTTATATATAAGGATAAGAAAATATCTTGTACAAGGAATCCTTTTATGTACCTCAAGACACAATTAACCACTTTGTCTCTTTAATTTCTCTTTTCATTACTCAAAGGACCACATTTTAATTTGTTCTTTTATTGCTTAATCAACTAAAGAACTTCCAAAAAAAACTAGAAAGAGAGTAAACAAAATAGAGAACAAAAATTAAAATAAAAAAAATTATTTTTTAAATCTAACTTAAAATAGAATTAAAATGTTATATTATATTCATAATTATCTCTTTCATAGTTAGGAGTTTGTTTTTTAAAACAAATATATAAGATAGGATAGAGAAACTATCATATTTTATTCTAACATGTTGTTTATTGCATCAACATAACCCGAGGAAGTTGTGTTATCACTTATCCTAAATGGATGCTTAACAACGGTACAGAATAAACACTCTCTCTTTAGGTATAATTTTAACATATATGTTTAGATTATAACGGTAATTAAAACATTAAAAAAAATTCAAATTTGAATCATAATATTAGTTTTACAAAGCTTATATGATTTTAAAAATAACTTTATAAATAAAATGTAATTTTGTTAATATTAATTCATATAATAATATATATCAATATTTTTTATTTAATATATTACATGTATTTATTGTGAGAGACAAATATAAATTATATTATTTATTGAAATAGTAAATACATATAATAATCACAAATACATATCTTTCTATTATTTATATATATATATATATATATATATATATATATATATATATATATATATATCGGTGCTAATAATATCATTTAATTTAGTTAACGAAAAGAAATGGCAAGGATTGAATTGAAAAAAACAATATTTTTTGTTTTAAATTCTTTTTATATAAATTATGCTAATATATCATTTGAAATTCATTTACAAATCACCCTTTTCACGAACAATTTATGAAGAAATAACTCTTTTTAAATTATGGAAAATGATTGGTGAAAAATGAGAATAGAGTTTAGTTAAAATAGAGTTCTTGATTAGACTTGGTTCGATTTTTAGTTAAAAATACATTTAAACTAAATATATAAAAAAAATATAATTTAGTATGATTCTGTTTGAAAGAAAAAAATAATAAGACAAAACTAGTTTGTGCAATTTGAGTAGAATCTTTTGATTATATTTTTTTCCGTTGAAAATTTACTCATTCTTTTCATTTTTAAATTAAAATATGATAATAAAAAAATATGTTACTTAACATATGATAAAAATAATAAATTATAAACCAATAAAATTATGAAATTATCATTAAAATTAACACAAATATGAAGTAAAATTTTATATCAACTTAAAGAACATAAAAATATAAAAAGAGGACTTGACAAAATCAAGATAGTGGAGTTGATGGTGGTGTCACTAAAGTTTTGTTTGGTTGGATTGAGTGGATTTGAGTCAATGAATTTGAAGAAATTTGAGTAGATTGTGTGTAGATGATAATGTTGTTTGGATTAATGGATAAATAATAAGATTTGAAAGAATGTTGGTGAAAATTTGATAATAGATTTGATAAATGTTATAGATTTTCTTTTAATTGATATATTTGTAAAATTACTAATTGACCCTTGTCAAAAAATATATTTAGTAAGTTCTAACTCACTTATAGTCTCGTAATTTCTCATTTCATCCGTGTAAGAGAGTGAAGTTGATTGTATTATTCTCAAGAAGAGTTGATGGTTTGAATTTGGTTTTAAAAATTCAAACGGCAAATAACTGAAGCATTCTTAAGAAAAGAATTCCAAAAGTTTCCTGTTATAAGTTATTTGGATGAATTTTTTATTTTTGTATTAGTTCTGTTCTGAATATCTTAAAAGTAAAACAACAATACTGTATCTTGTTGATATTTATATGAAAAAATGGATAAATGTACAATGTTAATTTTTTAATATCAAATGGTAAAAGTTGAAAAATATACACAAACACTATCCGATTAGAAAAGGTAGTGCAGACCAAAAATTAAAAAATTCATCGTTCCTCGTATTATTGTACTATTGGTGTTTTCATATGTCACTATCCCAAAACGTGCAGTTCGCTAAAGGCCCAATCTACAGCCACAAAAGGAAACGGAATCAAATTGAGAGGGAGTGATCATTATAAAGGTCAACTTAAAGAAACCTCCACATTCTCACTCTTACATTTCCCCCTCGTCTTTTTGTGATACACTTGCATTTAAACTTTATATAGATTAATTTAACTAAACATGAAGCACGAAAAATAGTAAATAAAAAAATGTGAGGTGTTTTGTGATACACTTGCATTTAAACTTTAAATATATTAATTTAACAAACATGAAGCACAAACGAAACATAGTAAATAAAAAAAATGTGAGGTGTCTTGCTCTTAGTAAATGAGCAGACACACGAAATCATATACAGGGGAAAAAAAGAGCAAAGAAACAATGAGACCATGTTTTGAAGATAATACAACAAAATAGGGTATCATGTTCTTCGAATGAAAATTTTTCTTTATCTTAAGAAATGCGCGTTTCTATGATTATAAAGATAGGCATTGAATCTCTATTGCTTTCAATTGAAACGAAGGTAGGTGCTAAACATAACTCAGCCACAAATTTTACCCGCTCATCTCCAGGTAATTTTTAGTTAACGGGTTTTTAATATGGATCATGATTGGTCCAGTTTTGTTTAATAATTCTTTTATGGTGCTATTCAAAAAGAGTCTACTTTACTCCCCAAAGCCTCCTCTTTTATGTCAAGTAAACTAAGGATACATCTATTGGTATAACCAAATGTGGTTTGAAACAAGGTTAAATGTTTTTGTAGAAAAGAGATGAGAAAAGGTCTTTATTATGGAGCTGCGTATAAGTTTCCTGAGCAAGTACAAAGTCTTTGCAGCATTATTAAAATAAAATGAATGCGTGTACGGTTTTTTTGTTAATAAGTATCGTAAGCGAAAGCAAACATATAATGATGAGAAAAAAAAGCTTAGATGGAATTCCTTGAAGGGAAATGATGAGTTAGGAAGCAGGTGGAATGCTGATAGACGTAGAAGATACGAGACAGCGTATGTCCCATGATGAATCTATATGTCGAAGTAATGTTTTTCTCTGGTTGGGGTTAAGAAAAAGGCTAATTGCCTATATTAGGAGGCTTACACTGGAACTTAATGGGCGCCATTTGATTCCCACTACCCTCAATAAGAAAGATACTAGGAACCCAATAAAACAAAGTTAAGGTCCCCACCTGCGCCATATTACTATCAAGCACGTCAAAATGTACTCTAACAAACCTTCCCTTCTCCTTTAACAAAAGCCTCACCACATGCACAATCCCAAACGGATATTCGGATTCACACATCACCTCACGCATCAACATTCTCTCACTCTTCGACATTCAAATCTACCGGAACAATAACACCGCTGCCAAAACCACATCACAAAATAACAAGTTCAAGGGATCTAAAAAGCGACATCCATTTTACTACCATTTACAAAATTATATATAAAAAAAGGAAAAACAAGTAGGATATTCCGTCCTCCTTTACGACATTATAAAACTAAGATTTGTGAAAGGGTTGTTTTGTGAAAGGGAAGGTGGGTGTGACTGTAATTACTAATGTAGTAATAATGAGTTGATGTGGATGTTGTTAATAAAAATTAGAGCTCTCTGGGGTCAACAAAAATTGAGAATCCGGGAGGGGATTTGGTCCAATCACCCACAGAACCATCGCTGTAATCTTCCCCGAGTCTCTTGATGCACCACAAATCCTCTTCGCAAGACAGCATCTTCCAGTGTGGGATGGCGCAGCGTAGGGGTTCCTGCCCTGAAACCTCCGTGGCCACCACCTGGCACCCACGATCCTTCGCCAGGTTATGAGCGAAGGCGCACAGAGCCCTCACCATCTTCTGGGCCTGTGGGCCCTCCCCTCCGAGCCCGTACAAAAAGTGAAACCCAAATGGCTGGAAGATGTCGGGGATGGAGGGGAGGCGCAGCCAGGGGAAGGCGCGGTCGAGGAGGCGAGTGGTCTTGGCGAGGGCCTTCTTCACGCGCGACGCGCCCCTCACCTGGAGCGTGTAGACGTCCTTGCAGTTCCACACGCTGAGGAGGGCCCAGGACGGGGGTGGGTCCGCGAGAAAGCGGGGCGAACCGGGCCACGTGTCGGGTGAGTATGAGCCGCGAGGAACGGCGAGGAAGGTACCGAGAGTGAGATGATTGTTTAGGATGGAATCGACGTCGCGGGGGAAGAATTCGGTTGTGGCGAACTTGGTACGGTAGAGCAATTCGGCGTCGTTTTGGGGAAGTTGTACTATGGAGAAGTTGGAGGAGGGTCTGAGTGGGTGAGCGAAAACGGGGTTGACGAGGATGCACGGACTTCGAAACTTTGAGTAGCCGCATTTGTCGGTGAAGAGCTTAACGGATGCCACGTTGTCCTTTTCTGTTGCCATGTAAGCATACTCTGCTCCATTCTCTCTGAACCACTCCTCCACTCTCTGCACCAGCTTCAACCCTATTCCCATTCTCCTGCACCCGCACACACCCAATCAAAACCCACACTCTTCATAATAGCATCACGAGTGAGCAAGTGAAAGTAAACAAGATATATACCTGTGGTGTGGAGAAACCCGGAGGCCTAATATGTAGGCGAGTTTGGTGTAGATAGGGACTTGTTTGGAAGCAAGTTCGGTGCTGTTCTTTCCATGCCTGTGGAGCTTCTTTCCGCATGTAACGGTTTTGATGCAACCCCTTATCATTCCCACTGTCTCTTGCCCAATTTCGGCTACCTGATAAAGACAAATTAAGGATGGAGTGTTATTTATTTATACACGCATATGGTAGCGTTGAAAAGTTGGTGAGAAAGACTTTTGCGTCAAAATAGTTAAAAGGATTGTTGGGGTGGATGCTTCTTCACTGGCGACGATAGGAAAAAAAAAAAGGAAGGGGTAAAGAAAAGAAAAGAAAAGACGTTGATTATAGTTGAGAATGAATATAATTATACCAGCATGAGGAAAGTAGGTGAGTTGCGGACCCTGCAAATAGGGTCACCGTGGAGGTCGGTGAAGAGGGAAAGCTTCCCACTGGGTCCAACCTCACATATTCTTTCAACCGCTTCTACTCTCTCTGTGTCTTTATTTGGGTCGAACTCTCTCACAGTCACAACCAGCATGCTTGGAGAATAACCAAACGCTAATCTTCTCCCAAACCAGTACTCTATGAATATGGATTGAAGGCTGAAGAAGAGAGTGAGTGAGGAGGGCGTAGCTTAACCTCCCTTTATATAGATGGGGACCGAGCCGTTAAAGCTATGAGGCTGAGGAAATTGCAGCTTTCTCGTGACCGATTATCCTGTTTGCAAGAAACTGAAGCTTAAAACCCGAGAAACCCTTCCCTAAAACCAGAGTCTCAACTCAATGAACGTTCGTAACGGGATCAGTTTCTTCTGGGGCCAATCACCCAACTGAAGTAGTAGAATAAAATATTGAGGGAAAAGGGCGTTAGTGAATTAGTGAGGGAAGGAACAAGGCTGTGGTGTGATGCTTCATCCTCTCACTCTCATGGCTTGGGTTGAGGTACAAATCCAAATTCTCTAACGGCCCTTTAAATACCTGATCTTTTCACCTTTTTCTTTTGCCGTTTTTTTAATCTCTCTCACTTTCTATTCCGAATCCGCACCACTTCCGCTATTTAATTCCTGGGTTTAATTTTAATTTAATAAGAATATGTCTTTATCTGCACTCTCTTTCCTTTATTTGTTCACTTTGCCTTTCTCTCTCCTGCACTGTATCTTTCTTGGCTAAAGTTTGCGAACAATAAAGGAAAATAAATGAATTTAACAAAAGCAATAATGAGCAGCAAAAAGTAGGAGGAGGGGAGAAAGAAAGAAGGGAAAGAGGAAATGGCGGCTATGGCTGCGCAGTACTGTGGAGCTCTTTTGTTTTCCTATTCATTTATTTTTATTTATTTATTTATTAATTATGGAAAAAAGACGCTTCCCATCATCTCCCCCATTCGTAATCATTACCCTTTTTACACTCTCCCTCTTCAATGGGTTCGGTCCCAGCCATGATGCACATCAACAGTTATCATGTGGGATGGGATGCACATGCATATTTCATGTGAGAACAGATACTGTCATATTATCCATCACCTCATTCTCCGTTTCACTGCTGCTCTTCAATCAAATTGCTCAGTTACTGTGCTAACTTCACATGTACAATGTGAACTTATCCATGCTTCATAAATTACATTATTTTAAATATCACTTTCCTATTCATATTCTCATAATCATAATTTATTCTCCAATTATTCATTATTTTATTAAAAACAATCATTAACAATCTCATTATTAGTTGTATTATACTTACGTGTTCTTAACCTTGTCCGTAACTGCGTGCAATCACACTACACCTCGTGTGTTTCTCACCGATTGTGCATGCTTTCCCACCAAAAGTGGGATAGTTATAAAACTGTCAAATATAAAAAAAATTACAAATTTGTGATCCTCATCTGTTACAACTGCTAGTGGTGAAACCGCCATATTGTCTCACTACTCATTGCAACTTTAACTTTCTTTTATTTCCGTTCTCATAACTGAGTACTAATTTTTGAGACAATTAAATCATGAGAAATGTCATTAAATTAATAAGTAATTATTATATCATGAACTTGTGGACTCTTGAAACTCTCAAGTTTAGTTTTGTGATACCTACAGATGAGAAGAAAGTGTATTTTCAATTAGTAACGCAAGTAAGAGTTAATATTTGAACTACACCGTACCTCCTATAATGTGAATTATATTTTTTTTCAACATATTTTCATTGTGAGTATAGGAATAAAAATAGAATTTTGTAACCCGTAATAATAATTTAAAAATAAAATATATAAATATAATTGAATTTTATTAATTTTTAAGAAGCTTAAAATTTCCATTTTTAAATTTAATTGAGTTTTCTTGTACAAGTTAATGATAACATATTTAACCAAACGATAGACGTTTAAAACTATATTACCTGTTTCCTTCTTTTAAATTCTAATCATATTCTTTTATATATATATATATAGAGAGAGAGAGAGATAAGATCAATGATAACTTAATTTAATATGTTTTTCTTAAATATGCATTTGATTCTTGTAATAAAATATTCTCTGAGGCAAATATAAAAATTTACTGGCAAATTTATTTTCAAGCGCGTTTCTGCATACACAGTGAAAGAAGAACTGATTCAATCTCACTCGATCATGTATATTACAAGAAACATCTTTCTTTTAAAATTAAGAAACAATATTCCCTTTTTGAGAGGGTTAAAGAAAGTCATTTTGAATTCTTTTAGGAAGAATTTTGTACTCTTCATGAATTGTATACGCATACATTAGTTTATATATAAAAATTTTCTAAATATTGGGTAAATTGATAAAAATAATAGTAGTAGTATATTAATTATATTAGTTGGTACATGTATATATATATATATAGTTTGAACATAAGAAAGTGATTAAATTTTTAAAAGTTTTGGAAGCAAAGATCTTGTGAATTCAGTTGAAGAGTGTATTAGAAGAAATCTAGAAAAAGATTTGAGCGTATTTATACAGTGGGAGCAGCCCTAGTTATTTATATGGTGATCCTAAGCTTGTACTAGACGCAGGTAGTACTAGGACGTCACTGGGCCATGCCGTACATTCAATTACAATATTATTTTTATGCACATTTTCAGGAACATGTATCCTCATTTTTCTTCTTTAAACCAAAACTCAACCGCCAGATCCACCGGGATGGGTGGAAACGAATTATTTCTCCTTTTTCTCACATAAACCTTTTATATTTAAGCTTAATTCTACAAGACTACGTCTCCAATGTTTGTTTCCATTTAGGAGTAGATTTGAAAAATTAATTTGAATTGATTTAAAATGAAAAATATATAAAAAGATTTAATTGTTTGAGTTAAAAAAAAAATAATAAAAAATTGTAAATAATATAATAAGTGTTATTGATAAAATATTTTTTAATAAATAAAATTAATTTAAGATTAAATATAATTAATTAGTTGGATGTAATTATAAATTATTATTATTTTAATTAATAAAATTATAAAAATATCAATTATTTTAATATTAAAATAAAAATAAAAAATTAAATTATAATTATTAATAATAATGTTATTTTTTGTAAATTTATTTCAATTATGATTATAATTTTAATTTTAATATTATTACTTTTATATTATTTTTAAATTTTATTATTATAATTATTATTTATGATTTATTATTATTTGTAGTTTTTAATAGTAATATTCCTAATATTTTATTTTTATAATTATCTTATATTTATTATTACTTTATAATTTATTATTAATATTTTTTATTTTCTATTTTTATTATTATTTGATAATTTTATTAAATTTATCAATATTTTATTATTAATTATTCTTATTATTTATAATTAGTTATATTTATTTTATTATAATATAAATATATATATATATATATATATATATTAATAAGTTATTATATTAGATACATAAAAAAATATAATAAAAGTGTTACACAAATCCTTTTCATTGAGCGAAGAAAGACGGTATGAAACTTTTTATTTTGATATCCATTTTAATTAATTTTTTTATTCCTTGAAATTTTAACTTTCCTTTCATTTCTTCTTTATCCGCCTTTGCTAAACATGTTCTTAGAATGAGTTTGTTTTGCATGACGAAAAATTACAGAATAAAGAAGAAATAAAGAAAAAGTGACCAAAGTGATCCTTAAAAGTTCAAAAAACAATAGAATTTTCTTTTTCAAACTTTCTCTTCCACAAGAAAGAGCGAAAAAAGTTTGAAATATTTAATTTATAATTAATATTTTAATAGATTATAATTAAAAAATATAATAATAATTAAAGTTATAATAATATAAAATAATAAATAAATAATATATAATATTCAATTTATAATAAAAAGAATATTAAAATAATTAATAAAGTTAAAATAAATTTAATATTTTGTTCCTATACCTTTTATGTTAAATAATAAATAAATAAATATAATAAAATTATAAATAATAATGATAAAATATTAATAAAAATCAAATATAATAAATATTAAGTATAAATTTATATTTAATTTTATTTTATCTGTTAAAAATTTATTTTATCAATTACGTACGTCACTTTATTTATAAATTTTTCATTTATTTCTTATTAACTTTTCCTTAACTCAAATACAGATACTTTTTATTCATTTCCTATCAAATATATTCTTTTCTCTTTCTCAAATTCATCTTCACATCCAAACATAACATTAAAAATAAATCTAAATTTCATTTTTTAATACCATAAATTCATCTTAATCTCATAGATAGTTAAACTATAAAATATAAATTTAAATCAAGACCAATTTCATAACAACGTTAAAACTGTTATTATTTATTTCATACTTTATATTTTTATAATCTACATCTCTAACTGATAACTCATCTATGAATTCAATAGGTTTATGTAATAATTAGATACCTTGTACTTGCATATTGCGAAGATCGATTGTATCATGGAAAACTTTTGATTACTTTTTCTTTTTTATTACAGGAAAAGTTTGTTGGGTCACTTATAATTCTATGACAAAACGTGTCAGATAAAACCGTAATTAAAACTAATAACTCATATTAAAAGAATAAAAAGTAAGTATGAATATTAAGACTTTGTTTGGATATAATGATGGATTTGAATAAATAAATTTGAGTGAGTCTGAGATAAAAATATAGGTGAAAAGTATTTAAAAAAATGAGAAGATTTAAAGAAAATGAGAAGAAAATTTATTTAAATTTTTTAATTAAAAATTATAAGATTACAAATTTACTTTTGTATTTAAAAATTAAATATGATTAATTTATTGGATGAGATGAATAAATTATTAAAATATAACTAAAACCAAAAATTAAAAATTGAAGAAACATGGTGTTAAACCTATGTTTCTCAATAGCTAAGCAAGATAGTCATCATCTAAGCTACTTTAAATATTTAAATAGATTAATTTTAAATATTCATAATTATAAATATTTTATAATTAATTGAAATAAGTCTAAAATGTAATATCTCATATTTCTTTACATCATAAGAATTTTATGGCATAGAAATTCATAAGAATATTTCAAAATATACTTTTATATATGAAATTTAATAAAATTTATCTTGATACAATCACAAAATAAAATAAAATTAACCTTCTCCGTCAGCTCACTAAGGAGTCACACCACCTATATACTCTTTTTACATGTAACACACTATCATCACAGATTCAAAAACAAACAAAACAAACAACCTATAAAAGAAAATGGTAAGCTAAAGACTTTAAAATGTAGATTCATAAAGTTTAAATTTTCTATATTAACCAAAATACCACAACTCAGGCACCCATCAATCATCTCATACATCACACTACCATTTTCATATTTATACAATAACACATGTTATACATACATTGACTAATATACAAAGACACTTGACTCTATTTTCGAAAGATTCATGTACGACTCAGAGGTTTGTACCTATTATACAACTCTAAATTAAGAATCCACACAGCCTCTAATATCAATATCAATGAATCGTCAATCTTGTATGACAAGGTTAGTCTCCATGAGACTTTTCTAACCAGTTATATTTCAAACTGCAGTCACTTAGTTCGAACCCCGTCAACTCTCACCACCTAATAATCATCATCTATGTTATTTCAATATACTAGTAGAGTTTGGATACCTCCTCGACAAATCCTCGCATTTCTTAACAATCTCAACACGGGTATCTTCTTTCCTGAAGATACTATGTCTCGATTACAAATCATACATCTCAATATAATATCATACATTATTAATAATAAAACTAAAATGCACCATCAAAACAATTTAAGCTCAGTTCAATAACCAATTTTAGAGGATCCATGTAATAACAAACATCAGTTTCAACATCCTATCAAACACCATGACTCTATCAACATCATATCAACACTTCAAAATTACAAGCTACTACTTATACATGTTTCAATAAATTAAAACAATTATCAAAATCAAGCTAACCAGACTAACAATATCAGAGAATTTCTATTACCAAATTAAGGCTAAATTAAAATAAAATATCAAATTAATTCAAGTCATTCCATATTCAAAATGAATCCAAACTTGCCAATTGAAATAACACACAATGTCTCCAACACAAACACATTTACTTCTCAAAACCTACATACTCAAATTGAATATAAAACACAACATCTCAATAACTCTTAACTATATTAGAAATTATAGATAAATATGTAATACAAACACATTAAGGTCTCCTAATTTAAGTTTTATAAAGTGATTTAAGAGTCAACTTCCTTTATCTATCTAAGAGGAGAATCACCTGTAAAAGACTCAAAGTTACCGCTTACAAGGATAACTCAACCTACAACGTACAGTTCTGATCAATGATCCGAACCTACCCTTAGGATCCAAAACGAATAAGGACCACTCTTGATGTTTTAAAGACTATATACAAAAAAATGCATACAGATTTTTTTTTTTACGAAATTCCTAAATTGCTCAAGAATAGGAAAGAATCAATCCTTACCTAAACTAAAATAGTAAACCCTAAACTCTATATATATCAGAAATTGAATGAGTATTTTTTATCTTCAATATAAAGTAAACGAAAAATTATATTTTTGAGAGAAAAAAATAGTAAAGAGAACTATAGAGATTTCTATTATTTAGAGAGAATGATTTTTGTTAAAATGATTTTCCGAATCCTTACCTAAAAGATAAATTCATAATATAGATAAATTTATAATATTAATTATGTAATGTAGATATACATAATAATATTATGTAGTATAGATAATGGAATATCTATACACACATTGCTATATAATCTTTTATGAAATCATGATAATCAATTACGTAGGAAAATTTCAGTATAACCGATAATGTATTTTTCAACATAGATTATACTTAGTGGTTTGCAAAAGCCGAATTTCTTCTTCCTTGGTTGACTTGCAAAACTTTTTGAACATTTTATTTAAAAAAATAAAAAAATAATATATATATATATATATATATATATATATATATATATATATATATTTAAATTACTCTTATTTTTAACTCCTATTACAAAGCAATTATATACAAAATTTGTTACGAAATACCAGCAATAGGTCATACAAGCTTTTTAGTTATAAAAGTTTAAATACTACGTTGAATAACTTATAACCTAAATATTAAATTTAAAATATAAAAAGGATTAAGTCCACATTTTTTCAGTTGGAAAAAAATGTAGAGACTAAAAACTCAACTTTTTCCCCATTTCTTAGTTATTATTCTTCTCACAAAAAATAAATTCGAAACGAAAACACAAAGAATGTAGTGATAAATTAAAATATATAATAGAAACTATATATAATTACGTAATAAAATTTAATTTCCGAATATTAGAAATGATACTAACAATTTATAGTTTTTTGTATAAATAATTTTGTTGAAAAGAGATCTATTAAGGAGTGCACAGTGCTCACCAGAAAGTGTCTTTAGTACCAAATGCATGGACATTGTAAGTGCACGTGGATCACAAGGATAGACATCCACACAAAAGGAAATTACTAAATTAACCTCCTGTGTCTGTGGGCCCACCCTCCACGTCTTCTCTCCCTCCCATCGCGGTCAGTGTCGTTGCATTCACCATTTTAAAAGACCAAAACATTTATTTAAACAAAAACTTAGGATAAATAGCAGAAACATAAACGAAGGAACGTATTTTTCAGAAGAAGCAAGAATCTTTCGACACTTTTCATTACTTTGTAAATGTTTAATTATGCGGATGCAAATGTAGGGGACCTACCCAAATAATATTCTATGAAAACCTTCTCATATGATGTCGGTCAAGAGTTTATGTTTGTGTCTAGTTTATGATATCATATGTCATTTCAATTTTATCTCTGGTTAAGACACCCACCATCAGTGAATAATGATAATAGAAGGGTATTCTTAAGACAATTATTTTGCAAGTAAAGTGCAGCACCTCTATATAAAAAGTGAGTATTGACCACTGAGAGGCACATGCAAAAGAATGCATCCCTAGGGTTATTGCTAGACTCCCACTTTCTATTTCACACTCATCTTATGACTCAAAGTGTACCATGTGCATCATCTCATACAATCAAGACCTTCATCAATCATTTCATATACTAAAAATCCTAGTAACACATCTAACACTTTTATTTTTAAATTGACCTTATTAAAATTATAAAATCATTACATGAATGCTTTTTAAAAAAAAAAAAATCAGTGATAAGAAAATATAAGAAAATTATCAGAAAACATAAACATTTATCTCTTACCAAATACCAAACAATCTTACATTTACCAAGTTTTGTTTAATATTAATTAGGTAATTATCCAGATTCTTGCAAATTTCTTCTCATATAAGTAGTGTATATATATTAATCTTTATGTCAACTTATCGTCTTTTTTATAAAAATAGTGTATTTTTATTATTAAAATGAACAAATTTTTTAAAATTTTATGAATTTTGGTAAATCATATTTGAAAACATAATTCTTTTTATTTCCCTAAAACCATTTTTATTGCATAGTTTTAAAAAAATATTTTGAAACACAATTTAAAAAAAAAAACTAAAAACACATTTGGAATCGTGATTTTACTAAAAATATATAGAAAAAAAAAAAACATGTTTAAAAAGTATGATTTCAATATTGTAGAAATTATTTGAATGAAATTTATCTTTATTTTGAAACTGTACTTCCAAATATAATTGATCTAAATCCCTAAAATTTTAAAAATTTATTCATTTCACTGATAACATAAAAAATTGTACCATTTTCAGAAAAAAAAAATCTCAACCGATCAACAATATTTTTATTCCAGAATATAATCTAAGATATAAATTATATTAGTTAAAAAATAAAATTTTCCGTTATTAATCATGCATGAAAATTTATGTTTATTCACATACAATTTAAGCATTTGTTCTCAAGTTTCATCCTTGATTACACTAACTAAACTAGTGACCAATTAATATAGTTGTTTTGTTGCAAACCCTTCCTCTTCGACCATACTAACTACCCATTTACAACCCGGGTGCAATCATGTTACTTTAATTTTGTAATTAAGTTTGTTTTTATTGCACTTTACTTATCTATCTTAATTTATTATCTAGATAACTCCTCCTTCAGTATATAAGTCCAGACTTGAAACTAATTAATTATCTATTTAACTTTTCATAAAAACATTTTTTAATAAAAAAACAACTGACTAAAAAATTGCTTCAATGTTTTTTTTTATTCTTAAAATTTAGGATAAATTTACAAAAAATAAACATAAATTATTATAAGAACTAAAAATAAATAAATTAATTAAACAACTCATTGATATCTCAACTACGTGTCAGAGTACCACGGAATACATCTTATCTTAAACTATTTTATCTTATTCATTTATGATTTTCTCATTACGTTTTAAGTCATTTCACCACCCAATTTTATGACAACATTAAGTTGATGTTACAACCTCCATGAAATAAAATGAGGCGCATCCACCACATTAATATCAAAGTGCTGAATTATACATGAATAAATTGATTTGAAAATGCGGTTAATCAAATTTTCAAATCATTATCTTGAATTTCCTTTATTTTATATTATATTTTATTAATTTAATTTCTTATTCTCCATCTTGCACAACCAATAAGGCAGACTGCACTCTGCCATGGTTATTTGGGGGGTAAGCGTACAAAAAGAACGATCAAAGTTTAAACAAAATTGGTCTCTTGAAATTTGAAAATAACTAGAGATTTAAAGATACTATAATTTACCAAGTCCATTATTTGACATCTGCAAGCTGCTTTAATTTAAAGTAATCATGAAATTGGACTTTCATCATTCCTTAAACATAAGAGATCTAGCTCAAAAATTTATGCAAACAAGAACGAGAGAATAAGCAGAAAACAAGAAAGCAGAAAAATTAAACCCTAAACAAAGGGGCAACCAAATAAATCGTAGGGCTTTATGTTACAGGGTCACCTACAGCATGAGATCTCTAAACTGTTGCAATGGTAAAGAGTTTCAAAGATTCCAAAATATTATTAAGTTTGATTCAAAGCTAACAAATTTACATGATATATTCACCCCTGGCCCCTTACCTCAAAAGATTGTCATAGTTTAGTTGATTCGCTTGGTCCTTGATGTACTCCACTGGCCTTAAGAAAATATAAGCAAAAGTGAAAGAAGAAAATATCCATGCATGGACGAGTTCTTTGAAGAAAGGGGAAAAAACACCTTTGTTTCCATGGCGAGGAACTCAAAGACCCCACCCACTTCTCGTACGTAGAGATCTATATATAGTAGGACAAAGTTATAGAAATTTGACATAAATCAGGATTAGTGACTTATCTATGCATTTATTTATTTTTATTAAGTTAGTTTTTATTTAAAATGAACAATGCTTTATTTTCGTGTCAGCAATGAAAAATAGAGGAGTTTTGTTAGAACAAACATTGTATAGTATTGCTAATTTTAGAGAGTAATTTATTATAACTGAGAATTATAAAATGTTTGATTGTAAAATATTGTTAGACTATAAATTTTTAAAAGGGAATTAAAATTTTAGATTAATTTAAATAATTAAAATTAAAAAAAAATACATTTTAATTGAAAAAACAAGAATTTGAAATCTTTATTTCTCTTTTTGAGTAAATTTATCCCTCTTTTAAATAAATTTATTCTGAGTTAATTGTTGATTGAGGTTAGAATGTAGTTAGTTCAACCAAAATTGAAATTTTCTTAGTCAACATTAATTATGGTTACTAACTAATGTTAAGCAAATTTTTTACTAACACCAACTATGATTTATTACTTGATGTTAGTTAAAGTTTTTTTTTAGTATAATATCAAAGTTATTTTTTAACCAAAGTAAATTAAAGTTATTTTTTGACCGCTATTTGTTAACATTTTCTTAGTTAATATTGATAAAGTTATTTTTAAAATGTAAAATTAGGGTTTTAACTGACATCAATACTACTGTTTTTATATCATCAATGTAAATTAGAATGTTTTTAGTATTGATAAGGATTATTTCTCAGTTTACATTGTTTAAATTACTTTTCATCAATGTAGATCACAATTATATCCTAATTGACATTAATTAAATTTTCCACTGAAATTGTTTTTCAATTCATGTTAACCATAATTTTTGGTTGATGTTTGTCATATTTATTTATTTTTTTATATTTTTTGCAAAGGTTTTTTTTTCAATTAATGTCATAAAACTTATGTTTTGTCCAAACTTTTATAACGATTTGGATTGAAGCAACTTTTGACCAATTTTGAGTATGATTGATTTTGGTTACTAATGTTACACTTGGAAGAATATTAGAATTAACAAAAAGTCAACAAAAATATTCTGATGATAAATCCATTCATTATCAATTGACAAAAACTTTCATTGACGTTGAAATAATATGGACGATTAAAAAAATAATGATTATTTTTTTTGAATCATTAAATATTATTTTATATTAAAATAAACTTTTATGTTTGATGCAAGTGAAATACACTATTTAAATAAAAAATTAAAATGTAATAAATTTAAATTACCTTTTACCAATAAAATATTTTAAAAAAATAAAGAACTCCAAATGAAAGTAATTTAATTATACTATATCTAGTTTTTTAATTGCGATACTTTTTAATCTAAACATATTGTTAACTTGTAGAAGTCAATGTTAACCTTATTAGAAAAGAATTTAACATTTTATTATGTTTCTAATTTTATATTTGATTATAGCTTTGCATTATATTATACTTCCTATAATACCTGAAAACTTGAAGAAATTTTGGAGAAATTTCCAAGTCTGAAACTCCCTCATTCTGACGTTAGTGAATCTTTGCTTAGTTATTTATGAATAATCTAATAAATATCTCCAAATTTTGACATCCATAATTATAAGAATAATTAATACTATTCAAATGTAATTTTAATAATTTATTTTGAACGGTACTAAAGAAATATAAAAAGTAATAAAAACTTAGCCAGGTAATATTTGAGGAAAATATTAGAAATTATTAAAAAGAATATGATGATGATGATTTTATCTCATAATTAATCAAATTAATAAAATAATTTAAATGATTACTCAAAGATTAGTAAAATATAGTAAAAATAACTAAATATATTTGATTTACTGTTAAAGGTTTAACAAGAGTTCATTTTAGTCGGAATAACTGGATGTGAAACTAGTGAAAACATATTACTTTCCCCATTTGTATATCTACTTATCTTTATTATATTAAAATAATATAATTTTTAAATATAAACTAAATATTTTTATAAAAATAAGAGTGAAAATATTATATCGTTATTTTTTTTAATGTAATTATGTTTTAGTAGGGGGATTATACTATTTTTTTAATGAAAAATTGTATAGTTATGTATTTTATCAAATAATGAAATTCTTTTTATTTAAATAAATATTTTTTAATTAAAAATGACAAAAAAAAAACAGATCTAAAAATGTTATCTTTTTATATAAAATACAAATTTAATAATTTTAAATGAAAACGATTTAGGATAAAAATAATTAAAAAATATTTCATATTAATATTAAATAAAATTATTTAGTTAGTCTTTTACATATAAATAATTGTAATTAATTATAAATATATACTAATAACGATAATAATAATAATAATAATAATAATAATCTTTCTATTATAAATTGGGTCTGTGTGTGAGTCCAGTACTAAAGCCCGTTATTAATAAGCATAAAGCAATTTGGTTTAAGAAAAAAAACTTATGGATAAATAATAAAATTTATATTAAAACTTTGGCCTGTTATGGAATACAATTAAATACATAACCAGATAAAGACCTGCAACTTCAATTTAATTTAAATTTAACAAATAATTAATATAAAGAAAATAACAGGAATGTTAAAAATATTTGAGATGAGTGGCACCACTGGATAACATTAATGGTACTTGGCCACTTCTTATAGATTATACTTTTCTTTTACTATTTAATAAATCAACATATGAATAAAAAAATATTTAACCTTGCAATTATTCTTAACAATGACTTATTTATATCAAAATTGCTTTTATTTAGGAAATGTGACATTTCAATCTAAATATTTTACTTTAAATGGTTAAAATAAAAACATTACCTGCTTTGATCACTTAAATTCATAGATTAGGTAATTTATTTAAATTGTTAATTAATAAATAGTTTAAGTAAAAATCTCCTTTCATTGCTTAAATTCATAGATCATATAATTTATTCAAATTATTGCTCAATTATTCTAAACAATATAAAATGGATTAAGTTATGTAAATATATTTTGGATAGAAATATGTCGATAATTCGTATATAGTTATAATCATTAATATCATATTTTTTTAGAATGGTATATTGCGTACTATACTATTCTATCATTTAAAAAATGAAAATATAGTTGAAGAGTATATCATGAGTATAACTTTGCAGTGTATATCTGAACATGTGACAAAAGAGCAGAAAAAAAAAAGTTATGAATTGTTTTAAACAATATCCAAATTATTTTTGAAAAATATATTTAGATATACATTGATCTAGTGAGATACTATGGAACTAAAAAAATATATGAAACTACACATGCGCATACATTTAAATAAAATTACATATCTTTTAGTATAAAATACATTTTTACTTAGTAATTCGTGAACATAATATATGTTAAGTATTTACATTTTTATGATATTATAAAATAAAACCTATAGCACTTATAATTTATTTTTTGTAAAAATGAAGTTGTAATACCAGAATATGCGTATTTCGATAGTATAAAGTAAATAAAGATGTTATGAATAATAAATAATATAATCCGGTAATTGAAAAAAAAAATAAGTTATATAATGCCTTTAAAAGATCTTGGTGTTTATACTTGTCACAAATATAAAAAGAAAATTTCATAAAAACAAAAAGTAAATGGTATTTCTTAACTATGATAAATAATTAAAATATAAGATACAGAAATATTCAAGCCTTTCAATTGGTTCAAAATATCCCTTATCATGTGATTTTTAGTAAATTCCTATTATGTTATTTTGGTGGATAAAATCTTGGATTTCAGTAAAAAAAAAATATATATATTTATTAATATTATAGAGTTACAAGTAGACCTCTTATATTCTTTCATAAACATTAACTACATTTATCTGTGTTACTTCCAATAATAGCTGATGATCTTCCTTTCTGTTCGTATAATCAATATTTATCATGCTTAAAAGAAGAACTATCTTCTTCCAAATCTTAATGGTATAAACTAAATTTTATTTAATTAAACTCATTTTATAACCTTATGACAAAATTATTAATTAAGGTTATTCTCTTAATTCATGTGAATTGAGAAATATATTTTAATATTTTATCCTAATTAATTATATATAAATGTAATAAAATTCATATGGGTAGACTTTATGTTATTATAATTAATATTTTTAATGTGATTTTGTTAAAATTTAATGCATAATTTTAGTAACTAAAGATGTTGTCAAGATCAAGATCCATCACTGATTAACAACTATTTTTAATAGGCACTGTTTATATCAATTTTACCGTAGTCATTACTAGTATAATGGTGATCAGTGATCTTATAACTCTAAAATGAACCACTACATAAGATTTAATCACGTATTTACTGCCTTTTAATCATAAAATTCGTTCCAAATATTGCAGAATTTATAAGGTGTGAAAAATGTTAGAAATATAGAGAGATAAGCAACATATCAACTATAGTATAAATAATATCTAGTTTGTCTAAGATAATTAAATTATATGATATTATGTTTTTTCTAAGTGATGTATATAATACTATAATTGTGACTTCAGCGTTCTACTTCCTACTGTAACTTAAATGATAATTTATTCTTTTACTAAACATGTATACACAAGTGTCAAAAGACAATAGAAATATATTTAATTTATAATTTATACCATATTTAAAATATGAAAAATTCGGTGATAGAAATTTTTATTAAATTTATATTTTTTGTCACTATTTGTTTATTAATAATTTACTAGAAGTCAGATATTCGAGCACCTTTTTAATTGATTTCTGAATCTGTCCTCGATTATAATATAATTTTCGAAACCAAACTCTTAATAAAAGGATTAAGAACATGTGAAAAGTTCAACCTAAATGTCTAATCTATCAATTAAAAGAATCTGATCATGAATTAATTATCATAATAGCCCCTAATCATATTGAATGTGAGACTCTTTAAATTAAATATATACTTAGAATATGTTAAGATTCATCTTATCTTTTTAACAATTGGTGGTCAACATGAAGCATATTACGTATATAACCCTCGAAATGCATACTTGCAGTAGAATAAAGTGGAGAAATTTAAAATGATAAGATGAAATATTCTTACTCATTAATAATTGATATTTAACCATTTTCGCATTAAAGCATGATTCTAATAATCCACCATGATTTTGATCATGTTATTCCCTGACTCGATGATTGCCAAGACTCCATTAGATTTGGAATCACGAAAGCATTTCAAAAGATTTTCTATCGTAATTAATGTTAGATTTGAGTTTGTTGACTGATTATTAAGAAGAATAATTTGTAGTAATCGCTAGATTTTTTTTTTGTTCTTAAGCTACTTTGGAATCTCACTCTTAAAAACAACCGTTTTGCCTCATAACAATCACTAAATCACTCATTGAAGGAACTTGGATCATATCCAAAATACCTACTAATTTATAGGAGATGACGACAGAATAAGCCTACGAAGAAGAACAAAAATATCATTACTTAGTGCATCACTCTTTCCCGCACAACTTTTGGCTTTAATTCATTCCTCATATTCCATTCTTATTCTATTCTTATTCTCAACTAAACAATCTTAAGATTTCTCAATGATGATAGATTTAGTTCCTCCAAAAGAAAGAAAGTTATCAAAATAACAAATAGTTGTCACCTTAATGATTATTCTAAAGCAATATTTAACATGAAATAATTAAAAGAAGGCCACATTATCATTAAAGAAAAAAGATACGGTTTTTGAATAGTGCGCAGTTGACACAAATTAAATTCAAAAGTAATTTTAAAACCCTAAAATTAAATAAAATCATGTTGGTGGAGGTTGCAATCATAGTTTACTACAAATAAAATTAACATTAAATCGAGTTTCAAGATTTTAGTAGAATCGGACAAGTTTTAGGATTCAGGGAATATTTACAAAATATACTTATATATTAAGCAAATAATCGATTATTCCTCTGAAGAAAAAAACTCATTCCCAATAAATATATATATATATATATTATTTTCGTACCATTTTATTTATTAGTGCTCAATATGGATTGTTTTCACATCCATAGAAACAGAGGAATAATTGTTCTAAATCTATGAGCACTTCTCCTTTCCCCCTCTTTCTCTTCCTCATTTTCCACTCAAATGAGTAAATCCTGAATCCAAACATGATCAGTTCTTAACACTTCTTCACTTTCTTTTTGATTGCTAGAGGAAAAGAGTGGATCCAACAGACTTAATGAGAAAACTAAACATTCATTATTTGGCAGTAGAGGATGAGTTTTATGAATAAAGAAAAGGGTTGGTAATTGGAAATTATGATGTGGGAAGAAGTGAACAAAAGGTGCTTTTGTGTTATATCAAATCAAGGCTTGTGAATTATAATTGAAACCCATTCTGACAAGACCGCGACGTGGATGTCAAGTCAACTGAGGAGTGAATTCAGCATCCTTTTCTGCCAAACACACCCCATAATGTCCATGTATCCATTTTGCTACATTCATCGTCGAATGTAGAAGAAGACAATACTACTCAAACGGAAAGCATTGGTCGGATTTGTTCAGGATAACAACAACTTCACAACTGTACCCTAAAAAACAAAACAAAAAATAATCACACAACACCTACCTACCACGTCATCATGTCACACCCTATGCATCACCACATGCTACATCATCCACCCACATACATGCATCAGCCCATTCATGTACATAATGCTATTAGTCGAACTAGAATGCAATGATTATTGAAAAGAAAAGATTAAACGCATTGGTTTGGCTATAAAATCAAATAAAAGAGAATCCATTCTTAACCCACTTTGGTGGTGATATGCAAGTATGCAACAGAATACCCACTAGGCATCTCTTTCTAGTGTACACAATAATAATAATAATAATACATTAAAAGGGTTTTGGGGTAACATCATTCCGTTTGCTTTGTGATGCCAAACTCTTGTTTATCGTCTAAACAAAATCATATTGTGTATCATATCTTAAAATACTACTCATGCGTCCAAGTGTCCAATTTTTAAACTTCGATGTCTCTTGTAACTTTCGTTAATTCGTCGGCCATTCTAGGTTATTTTTATCATTTGGTGGGACTGCAATTGCACGGGACAATATCAGGCATCTTTTCTCTTCTCCAAGTTTCTCATCACTTAGTGGCTAAAGTCGAAATGTCGCCATTTTAAAAGAGAGGGAAAAGTTGGAAAAGTTTAGTGGTAGATCATCATATGCACATGTTGCTTCATATTTAATTCTACGTGAATTGGTTGAACACGATTTAAAAAGCGAAGAGTTTTTATCATGATTTTGTGAAAAAAAAAATACAATAAATTGTATTTTACAACTAAACAAGAAAAAAAAAAGATTAAGAAAATGGAAAATGATATCATTATATGAATGACACATCTTTTATTATGAACCAGCCATTTTTGATGTTTGGTTAAAAGAGGAAATCAAATCCTAAAGAAATAGATTCTAATGCATATCTATGATGGAGCCCACAAAGTTGTTCTATGATATTGGATTATATGCCAAATGTGCCATAAGCACGAATATTCCGGGATTTATGTCTTAGCCTTGTCTCCAGTTACTATGTGACACTTCACTTCCACATCCTTAGTGATGGAGAATGCTCGCACGCTCTTTTCAACCAATATAAAGTGGGTAGAAAACATGTATAATCTAATCATTACATTTAAAGACTATGCTTAAGAAGAGTGGTATTCTGGAACAGGATAATCCAGAGAGAGAATAAAAGCAATTTACCCGAGTAATATTAATAGTAATAAAACAATTAATGCTGTACACTTTCTAATTTGTCACCAATTTATCAAATCCCAATCCTTAATTGAATCTTCTACAACAAAGAACTCAGGAGTTTCCTGGAAAGTGAACACTTTAAGGTAGTTTTCTTACCTAAATTTAGCACCTCGACGTTATCTTCTTGTAAGGACTAGAGATGAAAAAATAACTTTTTTTTTTTTTTTTATGTTACGAGGGAAACATCATTGACAATGTAGGATAATTAGAAATTGTATTATTAAGTCAATTAACCAACCATTTCACGTAAGAGTATGTGATATTAGGTCGACCAACCTATCATTTTAAATTAAGCATTTTATACTATCAGGTAACCCGCTTGACTTATCTTAATTTCGGTCGGTATTAACATTTTTTTGATAATAGATTATTGCGGGACAATAGTCACCCAAAACACGTAAAGAACAATAAATAAGGGGTCGATAATCACTTGAGCATTAAGAAGTCTATTTAAAAACCTATAAAAATAAGATAATTCCAATTCATAAGATAATATTATTCTGATCCAAAATAATATTTCCAGAAACTCCTCCTGGAACCGAAGATTTATTTAAGTGGATACCAATACATCCATATTGAAAAACTAAACACACCACCAAACATAAATCCATAGTAAAGAGTAAATTTGAGTTTAGTAAAAACATGAATGTGTTTCCAGAAAATAAGGAAAGGTGAAACCTAAGGTTGTGGGGGCAAAGGCAAGGACAATAAAGAAGGTGGAGTATCTGTTGTACCGCATTTACGGAAAAAGATGAGATTTAAATGGAAAGCCGTGATTGAGTTGCGTAAGAAGCTGCAACTTTCCCACGTAACAACATTAACATTACATCAAAACTACCCTTTTCCAACATACTTTCAGTTATTTGGATCAAATCAAGATTTCAGGATATACATATAACCATTTGCGTTTGTGCAGAAAAGGATGTGTACACAATGACATTTTTGGCATGACAATAATACAATTACAGAATTAACTTCTCATTTCCTACAAAATTTCAAATCAGTGGGTTGTTGTCATTGTTCAGAGTTGCTTAATCTCAAATGCTTGTTAGGCAATGGATCAAATGGGTCCACATGGATTCACTAATCCACTATTTCTTTTATTTGTTTTTTTTTTAATTTGGAGAGACTGTAGGAATACTATGATTCATAAATTTTTCTAAAGGAAATATAATTGAGGTTTTGTTATATAGATTTTAATGAATTTATATTATAAAATTTTAATAATTTGGAATGATTTTAGGGATTTATGAGATTTGAAAATACTCCATACTTTTTTATAAAACATTCAAAATTACATTAGTCAATCTATAAAATAACAAACAAGGTTTTAATCTTGAAAGTAAAAATGATACATTTTGTTAATCTTTTAATAGATAATTAATTGTAACTTATCGTCTTCTTGAGTAATATTTCTCCTCATGTCTATATATTATATCCTTCACGGTAGCATCTAGTTTTTTAACCCTTAGATTTAGACTATAGATGCAAAATTATAATCTTTGTTAACTAATAATATTGAAGATGTATGTATAATTAGAAGAAAGAGATGACCAAATATTATCCTAACAATACCTCGAAAAAAAATCTAAATCGACAGAAAAGAAAAAATAATTTTGAGAAGCTTTAAAAGTTTAAACAAAACTATTGAATGGGTAGAATATTTAATGTCTTACTAATTCTCACACAAAGTCTGTCCAAATCACTTTACAAAATAATGTCAAAATGTGTATATTAATTAAATAGTAGAAGACATTTTATAAATTATAAGAAAAAAATCTTAATTAGATGCACCAGATTCTATTGCCCTCTTAAATTCTAATATGAATATCACAAAACTTTTTATGCTATTTAAAATTTTTAATTGAATAGCACAGAAGATTTTATAAAAAAAATAAATATAAAAAATAGATGCATCTTCTTGACAGTAACTTGTTCAGCTTGTAAGTTTTATCATTTTAAAACCTGCCACATAAAATACAAATATCCTTTTTTTTTAAGAATCAAATGCAAACAATTATCATTTCTTTTAAAAGGCAATAATCTTATTAAATGAGATGATGGGTGTGGAAGTGTGATGAGATGTGAAAAAAATATTTAAAGAAAAATCTCAAGGAACGCCTATACTTCCACTCAAAACTGTGAAAAGATTACAGCATTTCAATTTTGCTCATGCTCTGCATAATGAATTATTATTGCATCAGGTAATTGGTTTTTTTTATCACATAATTAATTACATGAAACTATATTCAATTATTTATATTACCAACAATATGATTAATTATTATCTTCGGCCGGTTTCAATAATCAAATTATGGTTTCTTCCTCCCCCATAATGTATATTTTAATAATACTGATTTTTTTTAAAAAAACAATTAATTTTATTTCACTTCAACAGAATAACTTGTATCTCTTACTTTTTTTTACGTATATTTTTCTTATTTATTTCCTTCCTCCACCGAACAGTAAAGCTTGGAAATGCCAGGTAACAGGAGACAGCTGTAAAAGTGTAATGTTTAGTTAATTTTGAATTTCAAGAGCCAACAGCTTAATTAATTAGCGGTGCTTTAAACAAGGGGTACGAGGGGAGGTTAAACCAAAATTAAAAAGAAAAAATCAAAATTTTTCTATTTTTCTTTACGTGATCAGACATGTATCGGACTACCATCGTTTTTAAAAAAATTCTAAATTAAAAAAATAAACTTAAAAAATTTTAAGTTGCATAAATAGAACCATGTTCAATTTACAAATATAATAATTTGAAATATGTACTTCTTTTATAAACTATTACTTTTTAATCCTTTTAAAATTATACCTATTTTTAAAAACAGGCTGACTTAAACCCATTTGAGCTGAACACAACAGAGGAAAATTGATCAACTTCAATTTAAACCCTATTTTTTCAACATAACCCAATCTTTCTTCGGAATACTTGGACAAGCCCATCAGAGATCTATTTTGCCAACATTTTAACATATAAAAAAAAAAAAAAAACAGTTAAATCTAATCAACCCTATGAACATTCTGACGCAGCGTGAGAAGCAAGCCACACTAATACACCCATACCAGCACCATACTCTTACAACTACAGTTTTCCATATGCTAAATGAGAGGACTGTAAATACTACGTACTTATACAGCGTCGATGCTTGAAATGAACCGATAACAGTAAAATTTGATTTAATCGTCGAGTTCATATCTTATAACAAAAAAAGCGTTTAATTTTACTGAAACTGAATAGACATTTCCACATTTGGCACACAATCAAATAATTTCTTTTAGAACTGAATTTTCCACCCAAAAAAATAAATTTGAAATCCAGAATCAAAACGACAAGGTAAAGAACTGATCAAACTGAGTTTTACAACAGAACAGGGGCCGAATGTCCTAAAAGCATGCTCCACCAGAAATAACAGTTCAGACACCTGTTGAAGGCCCCCTTCCAAGAACGAACACCATATCTCAACAAGCACCAGCAACTCAATGCGTACGAGTTCTACTACTTTCTGCATTTCTAACTGGATTGAAGTATGGATGGGCCTGCATATCAACAAGTATTTTGTTTACCAAACATTTTACAAAAGTTCGTAGGGGTTGTAGAATGGGCGTACGCAGCTTACTATACCTTTGTCAAAAATAAAATTTTGTCAACAAGTTCCGAATATATTAAATTCTTAAGTTTTCATTTAATACTCTTCATTATAGCACTTGTTACAAAAACAAATAGGTTTAAAAGGGAAACAAACATAAAAATTCAGGTCCTAACTACAATCATTTATGGCACCAAGTAAAGAATTAGAAACCAACTATAGGTAGGATAACTTAACAAGCACCATAAATAACTTGGAACCATCAAATAACAGGGAAGTCGTCTACTTTGCAGGGATTTCTCAACACTTCTTTTATAAAATTTAAAAACAATCCCGATAAAGGCATGATTGATGGCAATCAGATGAAACATAAGCCAAAGCAAAATCACATCAGAATCCTGAAGTCCCGAAGTCCCAAATGTAAGTCCAGGTTCGTGCTAACATGTAATAACAATAAGGCAGTAATAACAATACTAGAAAGATCGAGCTCTTACCATGGCTTCTTTTGCAGTGGGACGTTCTTGGTGATCATAACGTAATAACTTGTCAACGAAGTCAACAGCCTTTTAAAAAAATAGTATAGATTTAGAATGAGAAACAATGATAATAAAAGTACATTCAAATAAATAATTACAATGCATACTACCTCAGGAACAGCCAAGTGATGATTGTCTACATTAATAAACTTTGCCCAAGGCTTACGGCTATGCCTGTCGCAATAATTAGATTGTCTTCTTAGTTAAAACAATAATTTTATAAAATAAGCAACATAAAATAAACTAGGAAAGCATAGAAACAAACCTCCCGATAAGTGCTGCAAGATGTGGGTCCAACTCTATTCTATACTTATCCAAATAAGCACTTAACTCATCTGTCCCAAGCACCTATCGCAAGAGGAGGAAAAAATTATCAATCAAATTCTCCATCTCTTTTAAGTTGTTTCTACACCATGCTGTAGACATGAACTAAGCATAGACAACTTTTTCAGTTTCTAAATCTACTTAAGAATTCAAACTATTCTATTAGACCTCAATAAAAATTAAACAAGTAAAAAGAGCACGGTTCTGCAAAAGATCGGTAACAGAAAAATAAGGCACCAAGTAGGAAATGCAAGAAGGCATTCTCAAAAGCCAGTAAACATCCTGTTTCATTACAAGAGGACAATTTCATCACAAGACCACAAATGAGATAAGATTTAGCGATGCAAATTTAAAGGCATATTAGTTAAATGCTAATAATTTGGCAATCAGCAAAGCAGGAGGGACATCTCTCCCCCAGCCATTTAGACTTCACAAAGAGCTAATGCTCAGTTTACAAATGATAACAGATCCCCCTGAATTCCCTCTTCTACAGCCAATTTGTTTAGGCCACTACCTCTAACTAACAATCCGGTGGAGAAGCAGGACGAGATGCCCACATTTAATAGGGAATTAACCTGCTCTGACACAAGGTTGACACTAAGGATGGTATTATGGTGTTTCAGTAAAATGTTCCCAGTGGTTTTGGCATTCAGAAATATGGATTTACTTACAATAAATCATGGTATTTGAAGAATTAAAAAATTGAAAGAACTATGGGCTAATATCCCTCGGTTACATTGTATGCTGTCTACCTGATTAGATGAGAAATCATTTAAATATGTAGTTTACAACAACCAACCACTAAGTACGACAAACTCTAACGAATAAACAGGAAAGGAAAAAAATACATGATTCAAGAAGAACGCAAACTTGCAAAACAAAATGTCCCCAGCATGATGAAAAGTATGATTACACAAAAAATCAGCAGGGCAGGAGCAAAGCAACAATGAATAATCATCCAAACACAACAATCTGACACAAACTCAAGCCAACATCCCCCAGGCTTACCTTAGCTATTTTGACCAGTTGATCATAGTTATCATGTCCGTAAAAGAATGGCTCCTTACGAAATATCTGAACAATGTAAAAAAACACAAGCCTGAATCAAGCAGGGGAGGATATTTCAACCTGTATGTATGAATTCAAAAAGAAGAAATTGATCTATCATGCAGTAGCTAAAGATTCTAAGGTTTATCCCACAATAGAAGCTAAATACTGAATAATATGATATTGTATTTGAAGGAATGTGCACCATTTACCATCCCAGCAAACATACAACCAAGACTCCACAAATCTAGAGAGTAATCGTAGTCTTGAAGATCAACAAGAAGCTCAGGACCTTTGAAGTATCTACACAAGAAAATCAAAGCTTAAAGCAGATAGAAATGTTTGATAGTCAACAAATGAAAATAAAAACTGTCAAGTAACCAAAATAAACTTCCCTTTTTACCAAAAACATAAACAAGCTAATGACACCCCACCTGTTCTGCAGTACACCAAATTTATCATTACCCAGCGTCTTAAAGATGTTCATGGAGGAAAATTGCTGTTCATAATTTACCAGCTTATGCATTGGTTTTGGACATTAAGGTTCCAAAGCCCAGACATTCTTAGCTATAAACAAATTTGGCTTATCCAATGGTCATTTTAAACAAAAAGAAAGCCCTCACCTTAGTTCAAATATGTACGTAACCAAGCCTAAAGGCAAATGGAAGGAGTAATTACAAAAACAAAAAGGAAAGCTAAACCAGAAAGTGCAACGAGTATGGAAATGTTGCCTGGGCAATTACTATGTGAATTTATAAATCATTTGCAAAAGCACGAGTGCAACCCTCCTACGATGGTTTAGTTGGTTGAGTACTTGAGTTAAGCAGCATGCAACAAGAAGACACAATAGAAGCTATACCCGGTTTCCCGTCCTCATGGGTCCCCTACTGGGCTACGTCCAAAGGCCCACCACTACTATGAATCCTCCCACAAACATCCCCCAACCAGAAAATAGAATAAGGAGCAGATGTACCTTGAAGCCACACGAACATTATACTCTTTTCCAGGATGATAGAACTCTGCAAGTCCCCAATCTATAAGGCGAAGCTTACGCTGCTCATGATCAATCATTACATTATGTGGTTTCACATCTCGATGCATGATTCCTTGTGAATGGCAATAATCCAGTGCCTGGAAGAAATTCCATAAAACTTATTGCTTCCATGTTGATAGCCACAAACAATTTACATGGTAGGATTGATAAAATAATCTAATGCAAATTATAGGTAACAAATAGAACAAAGCAACACAGTAGTGACAATACACACACCATACAGGGGAAAGTGTAAGTAATATGCCAATGAATAAACCTACACAACACATAGGAATATAGATACAAATACATTATCTTTTGCAAATATCATTTGTAATTTAAACCAAAGACAGAAAGTATTCACCAAATCTGTACAGAAAATGACTGAAATCTTTATTACTAAATCTAGTTCAACAAGAAGATCACCAAAATCATTAACATTTAACCTTGTTATGAAGCATCACGTATATCTTGTGTCCGACAAAGTGTATGGATAAGAAAACAAAAGTATTATCTGTGGGAATTTCATGTTCTTCATTAATTAATAACCGAGCATAAAACTTGCCTTCAGAAGTTCATAGATGTAATATCGAATATCATAGTCTGACAATGTTGGATAGAGCACTTTAAAATCAGTGTTATTGACATATTCAAATATAAGACTAGGGGTCTTTGACTGCTGGTCTCTAACAATGTCAAGCAACTTTACAATATTAGGCCCTCCACAAAGATTCTGTAATATTTTGATTTCCCTCTTGATCTGCATTAAGAACCAGAAGCATTGTCAAAGTTACATGTATATAACCAGAGGATGGGTGCCAAGTATTACAGTTTAGAAGAAATAAACTAAAGAGCAAACTGAATGGAGACATGAACAAATAGAGATTTTGGGGTGGGTCAGAACACAGAGCAAATGAAGAGGGGACAGGGGGAGCATGTTTTAAAACAAAGCCCCAACAATTGAGTACAAGATCCATAAAGAAATTGGTGTTAAAACAGATATACCTTCTTCCAACTTTTGTAGCCATTTTCCCTTGGGATGTGATGTGACTGATATTTTTGTAATCATCTCTAAACATGCATTTATGCACATCCTATAAGTGATTACATGTTTACCTGAACCCCAGAAAAATAAAATAACGAAAGTCTCCCTCTTCCCCCACACAATAATAATAATAATAATAATAAATATGCAACATGTTAACTCTGGCAGGTGAAACATTTCAATTGCAAAAACAACACATGCTACCACTCTTCTATTGCATGCTTCCCCCAATTATATATCACCAACCACCTCAGCCACGAACAAAATTTGCCTATGATCATTACAGCACATGCATAACACCACATTCGTTAACTAGACTCAAATTGAAAAGTAACCACAACCAACAACACACGGGAACGAAATCCAAAAGCTTCACAAAGAATAAAACGTCAACGCCCACACATAACTCACCTTCTTCTTCTTCACGGGTTTCAGAATCTTAATGATACATTTCTCACCATCTGTGCAGTGAACGCCTTCAAACACCTCACTGTATTTCCCCCTGCCAACCTTCCTCACCACCTCGTAATCATCTTGCTCCCTGCAAAAGAGCCACATCAATAACAACCCTAAATTCCATTTCACTTTGGGAACGGAAGAAAAACAATTTATACTATCCAAAATAAAATAAAAACAGAAAAAAAAAAAGAAAAAGAGAAGCTAGAGGTATTTGAAGATCGAAGGGAAAAACAAAAAGAGGAAAAGACAATCTGTTACCCCCACTGGACGTTGAGGGACTCGTAGTCCCAATATTCCTTAGGGCGAACAACGTTGACGTCCGCGTAAACCCTGGCCTTGGAGGAGGCGCCGGGGCGGCGCGTGGACTTTCCGAATTTCTGCGCCATGGTATCGAGGGGCGGCGGCGGCGGAGAGCGCGCGAGAGGGGCGGCGGCGAAGTGGCGGAAGGAGAGAGGTGGTGGAAAAGTTAAGGGGAAGTGGTGAGAGCGGAGAGGAGGAGAGGGAAAGGAATGGGAAAGAGAAGAGCGGAGGAGAAGGAGCAATCTATCGCGCGAGAAGTTGTAATGGAAGGGCCTTAGGGCCATTAAATTGCAAATAAAAGTTGCAGGCAAAAAAAAGGCTTTGATGCCCAAGCACGCAATTTTCAAACCCTCGTCTCATTTTTTTTTTAATTAAAATAGTATTTTTTTTTTCTTTTTCTTTTCTTCCCTTTACTTTCTGTATTCCTTTTTCCTTTTAATTTTTCTTACAGTAAAACAAAAATAAAATACCAATTTTAATTAAAGTGTAACTTGCTGTTCAGAGTTAGCTTTTTAGATTTACAATAATTTAAGACCCCGGTCAATCTCACATGTTGGCCATTTGATACTCTATTAAATTTATCACAATAATTAATAAATAGTTTCTAAAATTGTATATTACTAATTAAGTTTTTTAAATTATAATAATTAGTTTTACTGATTTCTCCTACCCTTCATCAATATCAACAGGATATATTACTTTTGTTTTTGATGATGTTGGTTAAAATATAAACTCTTTTGTTTTTTTAAATGATATCTTCAAAACAAATATATATATATATATATATTCTCAGTTTATTTTATAATAGGAGAACATCATCGATAGATACTCAAATTTATTGAGTTAAAAATAAGTAATGAAATTAAAGTATTTTTGAAGACTAGGTATTAGAATGTTAAAAGAATGAGTAATTTTTATTAGTAAACTAATGTGAGATATTTTTTAGTTTTTCCAAAAATTATGGGTTTTATATCAAGAAAACACTGTAAATTTGATACATTAGCTTAAATACGAGCTAGAAATATTCATATAAAACTAAAATAAAAATATCCAAAGATATAGAACTGAAATAAATATTTTTTTTTCTTAAATTATCCTTATTTTTTTATACTACATATAACTTTTTTTTTTTTAAAAAATACTCTTTATCATCTTCAACAATCAAATAAACATTTAATTGAGACAATATTTTTTTATCTTTATAGAAATATCGCCCTCTTTATCAAAAATATGTATCAATACCTTATGTTTATGTTTTGATGCGTTATTGTCTTTTTCTCCTTTTTTTTTTTTTTTTTAAA